>JAFEHB010000659.1_pt1 | contig 20440 bp, 20 predicted proteins | sample 9267121 | NCBI WGS metagenome assembly JAFEHB01 (sample SAMN17103336, study PRJNA684904) | human gut metagenome | isolation source: diarrhea sample from child under the age of five | host: Homo sapiens | place: South Africa: Mafikeng, Mafikeng Provincial Hospital | collected 2019-09 | reverse complement strand
GCTTAATGAGTATCTAAAAGATAAAATCGTTCCATTAGAAACTGGTTTTTTTATTCCGCATTTGAATGGTTCAGGCGCTCCTTTTAAAAACGGACGTTCGAAGGGAATGCTTTATGGATTGGACCTGACGACGCAAGCTAAGGACATTCTTTTTGCCTTAGTTTTAGGACTAGTTTTAGAACTAAAATTAGTAACTGAATGCTTTGAGCATAATATTGCTGACAGAATTGTTGTTATTGGTCCAGCAATCAATAATCCGTTATGGCTGCAACTAAAAGCAGATGCGATGAACAAAGAGTTGAAAGTCATTAATATCGATGAGGCAGTGTCCTTTGGCGCACTAAGAATCGCCTATCCGACGTTTACTGCAAAACTACCTTCGGAAACTTACCAACCGAATCCAAAGCGAGCAACAGAACTTTCTCAAGTTTTTGAAAAATATCAAACGCTGTATCAAAGCAAAAAACAAATAACGAAAGGAAAGCTCACTTCTTAGAAGGGGCTTTTCTTTTTTACTAAATAGCATGAAAAAAAGTTTGCATCATTAATCATGCAATAACTTTGTGCGTTGCATTCTTATATTTAAGGTAGAATTAAGCCACAACTAAAGGAGGAGATAATGTGAAACTAGTGAATGGTTTTACCCTAATCGACTATGCAATGCAAAATGATTATTTGTTACCTGCGTTTAACACTACCAATTATGAATTAACTCGAGGCATAATTAATGGTTTTCAACAAACGGGTATTGGAGGGTTTATCGCCATATCGTCAAGCAACTTAAGTTTATCAAGTCCAAAAGCAATTGCTGATATGGTCCAATTTTCTATGGAAGCAACAACCGTTCCTGTAGCTCTGCACTTGGATCACGGTAAGAGTTTTGAAGATGTGAGGGCTTGTATTGATGCTGGTTTTACTTCGATTATGATTGATGCTTCTCATCTTCCTTTCGAAGAAAATATCCGTGAAGTCAGAAAGACTGTGGAGTATTGTCATTTCTTTGGGATTCCAGTTGAGGCAGAACTCGGTGCAATCAAGGGAAAAGAAGATGATCATGTATCCAGTAATGATGAAAAGACAAATCCAGAAGATGTTTTAGAATTTATTGAACGAACGAAGTGTGATATGTTAGCTATTTCAATAGGTAATGTCCATGGGATTGATCTTTCACCTAATTTAGATTTCTCACTTTTGAAAACAATTTCTGAAAAATCTTCGGTTCCTTTGGTTTTACATGGTGGCTCAGGTATTCCTTTTCAGCAAGTACGACGAGCAAAACAGCATAATGTAATCAAAGTTAATTACGGATCTGATCTACGTCAATCATTTATACAAGTGTTTGGGAAAGCTTACGAACAAGATCATCAAGTATTTGACTTAATGACTCTGTCAAGAAAGGCTATCCAAACTATTGAAAAACGGGTCTGCACCATTACGGAAGAATTAAATAGTACATTGGAAATGGGGGAGGTCATTGATAACAAAGCGGCAACAACAAATTCTTCATGAATTATACAAATACTATGGAACTTTTGTGACTTCTGAAGAGCTAGTAGATAAATTTGAAGTTAGTTTACGTACGATTCGATCAGATATCAAGAAAATAAAACATTATCTGCAAGAAAATGGTACGGCCGAAATTCAATCGATAGCATCAAAGGGGAACAAATTAGTAATTCATAATCCAGTGATATTTCAGCAATACATGAATGATACAGTTTCTTTTTCTATGAGTCAGACAGAACGGATTAGGAAATTGCTCTTGCTCCTCTTGAGTCAAAGAACGGCCGTCAGCCGTCAGTATTTGGCAAGTAAGTTTTATACATCTTCCTCAACAGTGACCAACGATTTGAATGAAGCGAACCGACTATTGTCTGAATTTCATTTAAACATTGATCGATCCCCCCAAAAGGGTATCCAAATATTGGGAAGAGAAGAAGACAAACGAAAGTGCTTAATGAAATTAGGTCACTTAGAGTCAAATCAAAGTTCACAACAGATTCTGAATAGAGAAAATATGCGACAAGAGATTGAAAAAATAGTAGTAAGTATTCTTTTAAAGCATCGATGCCATATTTCAGATACCCTTTTTCAAAATATGATCGTTCACATAGAGATGGCTATCCAGAGAATCGATGCCGGTTTTGGTTTAGAAAATTCTTTAGTTAAGAACCCTAAAACTTTCGAAGAAGAAGTAAAGATTGCCAAAGAAATTTTTTGCAAACTTACCGATCGATTTCATTTCAAAGTGACAGAAGCAGAAATTATTAATTTAGCTGTTTATATAAAAGGGAAGAGTGACTTTGATGCACATGAATATATATCTGAAGAGGTCAATTCATTTCTATTAAATGTATTAGAGGAGATAGATGAGAAATTTAATATCGATTTTCGACAGGAAATCGATTTACGTATATCTTTAGCACTACATCTGATTCCGCTCCTTACGCGAATTGATTTTAATATTCAAAACGACAATCAATTGTTGGATCAAATCAAGCAGTCATTCCCTTTAGCTTTTGATATAGCAGCATATATGTGTCTGTTGTTGCAAAGAAAAATAGGGAAAAAAGTTGATGAAGGTGAAATAGCCTATCTAGCTATTTATTTTAATCAGTTTATTTCAAAATATAATGATATTACAGGAAAACAAAGGGTACTAATTATTACAAGTTTGAAACGCAGTGAGAGTATTCTTTTACGACAACGTTTTGCAACTTGGTTTGCAAAGGAGATTTCTTTGCTAACCTTGGTTAATATTCATGAAATAACTTTGATTGACATTGAAGAATATGATGTAGTTTTTACTACAGAACAGACAGTAAAAACTGAAAAAATAGGAGCAATTCTGATTAATTTTTATCCAAGTGATGAAGAATATTCACAGATTAAGTTAGCTATTGATGGCTTTAAAGATAAGATGGAGATACTACACTTATTCGATTCTGAGCGATTTTATTACGGAGAGATAAAGACGAAAGAAGAAGCAATAAAAAAACTATGTGAATTATCGATTTTCCAAGTGGGGTCACATGTAGAGGAGTTAGAATCTTCTGTATTACTACGAGAAGAATTGGGAAGTAGCTACTTCGGAAATGAGATTGCATTACCGCATCCTATTAATCCAATTTCTGTAAATACATTCGTATCAGTTATTTTGACTACTAGGGCCTTGGATTGGGATAGTGATCAAAATAAGGTCCGTCTGATTTTGTTGGTCGCAATTGAAAAAAATAATGCCAAGGTTTTTCAGCTATGGAATTATCTTGCTAAAATCATTCAAGAAAAAGATTTGGTTAGTCAACTAAAGAAAAAGCCTACCTTTGAATATTTTCAAGAGAAACTATCAATTATATTATCAGAATACATTTAATATCGGAGGAAAAGTTATGCATTATATTTTTGTATCTCACGGGGATTTTGCTCAGAGCATCTTAGAAAGTGCCCAGATGATCGTTGGGGAACAAACGCAGGTACGTGCATTTGGATTACATCCAAATGATGATATCACTGAATTTAAAGAAAAAATTGAAGGTTATTTAAGCAAATTAAATAGTGAAGAAATCATCTGCTTTACAGATTTGTTTAGTGGTAGTCCGTTCAACGCTCTGGTCTCATTAATGGGTCAGTTTCAAATTCAACATGTGACAGGAATGAATCTTCCTTTAATATTAGAAGCGTTTGTGATGCGTACAGCGACAGAATTTTCGAAAGAAGAAATCGTTCACAAAATTTTAGAACAATCGAAGGAAGCGATAATCGATGTGAATGACTATCTAGAAAATAAATTGATAGAAGGAGAACAATTATGAAGAACATTGTATACGCTCGAGTGGATGACAGATTAATTCATGGGGAAGTCGTGACTGCATGGTCACCAACCTACAATATCAATCACATTATTATTGTAGATGATATCGTCGCTAGCGATCCATTTCAAAAAAGAATTTTGAAAGCGCTCGCTCCTTCTAAGGTTCGGGTAGACGCTTTTACTACAGAAGAAGCAATCGAAGATTTAAGTAAACCTTTTAATGAGAAAGAGCGCATCTTACTCCTTACAAAATCGCCAATCGCATATCTAAAGCTAGTTGAAGGAGGAATAAAATTACCTCAGGTGAATTTGGGGGGGATGGGAATTCGAGGAGAGCGTCAGACTTTTATTAAAAATGTTGCATGTGATGAAGATGAAATTGAAGCAATTAAGAAACTTGTTGAGAAGGAAGTCCATGTGTTTTATCAGCTTGTACCTGAGCAACGTCAGTATGAAATCACTCATTTGATATAAGAAAAAAGGGGGAGTACAGATGTCAATTATACAAGCAGTTCTCTGTGGAATCGTCTATTTCTTGGCGATTGGAAACTTACCGTTTGTTGGTTTATGGTCTTTGCAACGTCCATTGGTTTGCGGGTTTATAACAGGCATTATATTAGGAGATCCGGTGTTAGGGGCGATGACAGGTGCGTCGATTAATCTTGTTTATTTGGGTTTTATCTCTGCCGGAGGATCAATGCCAGCGGATATGGCATTAGCTGGTATTTTAGGTACTGCTTTTGCAATCACTGGTGGATTAGATGCACAAACAGCATTATCGGTAGCTGTACCGATTGGGTTATTAGGAACAATCGTTTGGTATGGTCGGATGACCTTTGGTTCGATTTTCGTACATGTTGCTGATCGTTATATTGAAAATGGACAGTATCACAAAATTTGGCGAGCGAATGTTTTGTATCCTCAATTTTTAACAGCATTGATTACAGTTATTCCTTGCGCATTAGCAGCTTATTTTGGTGCAAGCTATATTTCTGGATTTATTGATGCATTAAGTGGCACAGCATTGACCATATTTACTGTTATTGGTGGAATGATGCCTGCCTTGGGTGTAGCTATTACTCTGCAATATATTTTTAAAGGGGAGGCAAAAGTATTCCTCTTTCTTGGTTTTTTATTGGCAACATACTCTGGATTGGATTTACTTCCGTTAGGGATAATTTCAGGACTAACTGCTTTGATTTATATGCAACTAAAAGGGCAAAATAAAAATGAGGAGGACGAGATTTATGGGTAAGCAAACAGAAGAAAGTTTGATTCGGAAAAAAGACCTTGTTCGTTCTTGGCTGATTTGGGAAAATCTCCCACAAACTTGCTACAATTACGAGCGTATGATGGGGCAGGCAGTAGCTCATGTGTTTGTTCCAATTTCAAAACGACTTTATAAAAATGATCCAGATAAGAAAAAAGAAATGATGCAGCGAGAAATTGAATTTTTTAACGTTCATATCGAATTTGGTGCAGTTATCATTGGTATGATTATAGCTATGGAAGAACAAAAAGCAAAAGGAAAACCGATTCCTGGTGAGTTTATTACAAGTTTGAAAACATCATTGATGGGACCTTTGTCTGGCATCGGCGATACTATTTTTCAAGGCGTTTTGATTCCCATTCTCTTGGCGATTTGTATTGATATTACATTGAGGGGAACGATTTGGGGAGCGATCATCTATGCAGTCACGATTATTGCTATTGCTTGGAGTATGAGCTACGGAACGTTTATGTTTGGGTATCGTGCAGGGGCTGATGCTGTGATGGATTTCTTAGAAAAAGGAATCCTTAATAAAGTATTGCAAGGAGCAGAGATTATGGGATGTATGGTTATGGGAGGATTGATTTCCTCTTATGTAAACATGCATGTCGCTATAGAAATTGTAAGCTCAACACAGACTTTTAACGTCCAAGAACAGTTTTTAGATGCTCTTATTCCTAATATTTTACCATTTGGTTTTACGTTGCTTATATACTGGCTGATGAAACGCGGATGGACATCACTCAAAGTAATTGGATTGATTGTTTTAGTTGGTGTGGTTTTCGGTGCATTTGGTATTTTGTCTTGACAGATAATGGGGGAGAAGAAATGATGAATAAAATGCAAGCAATTATTGAACTTGGTCCGAAAAGCATAAAGATATCAGCGTTACCTATACCTCAAATTTCTTCAGATGAAGTTTTGATGAAAGTAAGGGCAAATGGTTTATGTACAAATGATTTAAGAGATTATATAGGTGATACAAAATGGACTTATCCAAGAATAGGAGGACATGAGTTTAGTGGTGAGATTGTTGCAGTTGGAGAAGCTATTGATCCCAAATACTTCAAGATTGGCGATCATGTGGTAAAGTACATCATTCCTTACTGTGGACATTGTCATTATTGTAAAACTAAGCGAGAAAACCTCTGTGAGGAAATCTATAATTCTAAAGTGTTTAGGAACAATGAAGGGATATCTGGCTTTATGGGAATGGCACAATATATCGCAGTCAAAGAAAGAAATTTATATCGGTTTCCTAAAAACATCCCCTATACCCATAGTTCTTTCACGGAACCTTTGGCTTGTGTCATAAATAGCATCGAGCGAGCTCAACTGACTCTTGGACAAGATGTAGTGATTATGGGTGGAGGAGTGATGGGATCATTACACATCCTTCTAGCTAAAATGAAAGGAACACGTGTGTTAGTTAGTGACCCAGATGAAAAACGACGAGAATTAGCTGAAAGATTAGGGGCTGACATCACCTTTGATCCTAAGGTTGGAGATGCAATAGAATTTGTAAAAGAGCAGACTCACGGTAGAGGCGCTGATACCGTCTTCAATACAACTGCATTGCCTAGCTTAGCTGCTCAAGCAATAGATTTTACAGCAAAAGGTGGACGAACCTTTATGTTCAGTTCGATGCATCCAAACAAATTAGTGCCCACAGATATGGGAGCTATTCACTCAGAAGAAAAAGTTATAACAGGAACTGTTAGTCCAACTATTGATACATTTTATCAAGCTGTGCAATTGATTTCTAAAGGAATCATTGATATTACCCCGCTGATCGATCGTACATTTGATTATACGGAAGCAGCTTCAGCATTTGAATACGGACTTCGCCCAGAAACATTAAAAACAATTATTACTTTTGATTAAGAAGGGATTCAAAAAAATGGATAGACTGACGATTGGAATCGATATCGGGACGACTGCCATTAAGCTTACTGTGATGGATGAAAGAGGAGTTTCTCTCATAAACTATTCTTATAAGAATGAGTATGATAGACCACATGAAGATTGGGCTGAAATCGATCCGGAAAATTGGTATCTTATAGTCAAAGAAGCACTAATTGAGATCTGTCAAAAAGTACCTAAGGATCGTGTTAAAGGAATTGGAATCACAGGGCAGATGCATACGACTATTTTCTTAGACAAGAATGGAGAATCTATACGTCCAGCTATTCTTTGGAATGATGGTCGAACGAAAAACTTATTAAGTGATTTAAAGTCTCAATTAAGAATGAAACCAGAAACTACAGCAATCGCTAACATTGTTTCAACTGGGAGCCCATTAGCAAATTTGCTCTGGTTAAAAGAGTATGAATATGAATCGTATTTGAAAATTGCAAAGATACTTATCACCAAAGATTATTTAGTATACAAGTTGACTGGAACTTACTCGACTGATCACTGCGATGCGTCAACCTCTTCTATGTATGACCTCAGCAAGCGAGAGTGGTCAGATACAATACGAAAAATGTTTGATTTTTCAACAGATATTTTTCCTCCTATTAATTCTTCTTCCATGGTTGTAGGGAATTTAACTGACAATCTTTCTGATCTATTAGGATTATCCAATGATATTTTAGTAGTAGCAGGGACAGGTGATAATGCCGCCTCTGCTATAGCTGGCAATTGTTTTCTCGAAGATCAACCTTTGATTTCTTTAGGGACTTCTGGTGTAGTAGTGGTTCCAAGCAAAAAAAATCAGATGAAAAATGTTGGGAAAAATATTGTCCTCCAGATTATAGAAAATGAAGAAAGAATTATTACTCAAGGAACCGTGCAAGCAGGTGCGAAAGTAAATAGCTGGTGGATGGAGAAAATAGTCGGTAGTAACAATTATACGGAGCAACAACAGAGGATTTCACATGAATACTTAGGAAGAAATAGTATTCTTTTTTTTCCGCATCTCAATGGGGAGAAAACGCTGTTTGCTCAGCCTACTCTTCGAGGCGCATTTGTCGGTTTGGGGTTAGAAACTACACGTGATGAAATGTATTTAGCTATTTTAGAAGGCGTTGCTTTCGGTATCAAACAATTATATGAACAGGTTAAAAATATAGAGCCTGCAGAGTATTTTACTATTGTTGGCGGTGGGAGTCGCAGTGAACTTTGGGTTAAGATTTTTGCAAATGTATTGAATACTCCCATACGCCAGTTAACCCAAACACGCGAAGCCGTTCATGGGGCAGCATTATTGGCGCATATAGGAATAGGGAAAAGCAAAGTTAGCGAAGATCAACAATATATAGTGATTCAACCTGACGAGTCCATAGCTCACGAGTATGAGCTGAAATATAAGCATTATCAAAAAATGGCAGCAATTATGCTTGAGTATTATAGTGAGGAGACAAATAATGGATAGTTGTTTATTTTGCAAAAAGAAACCGTTGATTATTAAATTTTTTTGCCTTGATGGACCGGTTTGCAAATCGTGTTACAAACTCGTTAGTATGAACTATTCACAGACAATTAAGCAGAAAACACTGGTTGAATTAGAGGAGATTCTAAATTTACATGCTACAAATTTAAATATGGGTACTCAAGATTTATATGCTAAATCGTTTAAAGTATCTCGATCTATAAACACGATGATTCTGTTTGATGATGAATCCGAAGTGTTTTGTTTGCCAAATCATGCTAAATATAGTCAAGCAGTGATGAAACCTGAAGTGTACGCATATTCGGACATCATCGATTGTCGAGCTTTTCTTCCAGAGTTTAGTAAACGTATTGGAAAAAAAGATAGAAAAATAGGTACGATTGAAGTTCGTCTATATTTTAATCATAATCTTCAAAGGAGTATATGGCTTCTCCCTAACCCGATCCAAACCGAATCAAATATGTATAGAACGATGGCATTATTAGCGGATAAAATTATTCTAGAAATTAAAAAAATTACTCCGATAAAATAATTGATAATATATTATTCAGCAAATAACACAATCCATAGAGGGAACTTTTGATAGATTTTTTCATAGAGTATCGTCATCTTAATGGTATACTATCCCAAAAGGAGCGACTATGAAACTTTCAGAAATGCAAAAAGCGATTTATCAAAACAAGATTGATCACCAATTCAATGTCACAAATATTGAAAAAGAGTTTTTGGCTTTATATGGTGAAGTAGGGGAAGCCTTTGACGCGTATCGGAAGCAACAAGAGGTAGGAGAAGAATTGGCGGATGTGGCGATTTATCTTCTTGGGTTAGCAGAAATCCTTTCCATCGATCTTGAAGCTGAGATTCATAAAAAAATGGCCGTCAACCAAAAGCGTCGTTATACGAGTTATGGCAATGGCTATGCCAAACGAATCGATAGTTGATACACGCACAAAAACTAGTGGATTCCTCGAGTATAGGCCCTTACCGAAATAGAAATGGAAGCAGGAGATAGGATGGAAAAGAACGTAAGCATGCGTGAATTGACCACGGCAGATTTAGCAGAAGTCGTGGACCACTATATTGCCGTATTTTCAGCAGAACCATGGAATGACCAATTGACAGTGCCGCAAATCACCGACTATGTATCATCAATGATGGCAATGAATACTTTTGTTGGTTATCGACTAACAGACCGAGCATCGAATAAATTGATTGGTCTTTCATTAGGCTTTATCAAGCCCTGGTATCAAGGAAAAGAGTATGTGATCGATACTTTTTTAATTACTGGCACGCACCAAGGAAAAGGCCTTGGTTCCACTTTTTTAGAAAGGATCAAAGAGGATCTGCTCAAGAAAGAGATCCCAACGATCCTGTTAGATACCGAGGAAAGTATGCCAGCAGCGGATTTTTACAAAAAGAATGGCTTTAAACCGCTATCAGATAATGTGAGCTATTGTTTATCTCTAGAATAATAATAGCTTGTCAATAAATAAAAAAGTCTGCGAAAAAATCGCAGGCTTTTTAGTTATGCACAGTTTCAACAGGTTTATCCACAATATGTTGTAGGAACGTGTTTTCGCCTACTAAATATTGGGTGTGTGGTTTTTAGAAAAGGATTTCAAAGAGATTCTTATGGACCAATGAGCGTAAAAGTGAAAAAAGTACTGAACCGCTTATAGAATATAGCAAAATTTATCTAGATGAGAGGCTCTGTTGGTACCGATCAGCTAATTTCTATCATCTTCGCGATAGGTTTTGCGATACTGTAGCGGCGTTAAACCAAATTTACGCTGAAATCTTTTGCTAAAGTAGCTCAAGTGATTGAAGCCAACGTGGTAGCAGATGGTTGAGATCGGCTTATCCGTTTCGATCAATAGGTTTTTGGCTTGAGACAATCGATAATCAATCAGATAGTTGATTGGGGTCAATGTCGTGTATTGCCGAAAAAGGGCGGTACAAGTACGTGTATTGATGGCAGCAGCTTTAGCGATCGCAGGAACCGTTAATGGTTCTTGATAACGCTCATGGACAAATGCCAGCATTAAGTAGATAGTTTCTTTCTTGGGTGAAGCAGGTCTTGCAGCCATTAGCTGTGAAAGGGCAGCTAAAAACAATTCATAGAGAGTAAATCGTTGTTCAATAAGCAGAGGCAGACGCACGGTTTGAACAAATGCTTGATGTTGGGCGGTTAAGGTTAAGCGCCGATAGCTGCGGGTGCGATCGTGGACTAATTGTTCGATCGCTTCTTTAAAAACAGGGTCAGCAATAAAGCCTGAAGAAAAATCAAAGCAGCAATATCGGATGTTTTCTGAAGCTAAAACAGCACCATGGAGTACACGGCTATTAATAATGATCGCCTCATTCTTGCTTAGCAAAATTTGCTCGTCGTCTATCGTATACACGAAGCTACCTTCTTCGACCCATACAATTTGCAGCTCGTCGTGCCAATGCAGAGGCAATTGGTCGCCACGCTTTTGTTGCAAGCAACGTTGATAAATTGCGAAGGAGCGATTTGTAGTTGTATGTTTGGTCGTTTCTTCGTTTTCTTCTGTGCGTTCAAAGTACATACCGCACCACCTTTTTACAGAATAGTGTTAAAAACAATCAGGATATTGACAAAAGTTCACTATCTGATTCGGTATAATACTAACAAAGTAAAGTGAAAGACAAAAGGTGTTTTTATGAAAAAAACAGTTGGGATTGTTTATGCTTGTTCAGCAGCAGCTTTGTGGGCAGTTTCTGGCATCGCTGGACAAATTTTATTTACGAAATATAGTATTTCAGCAAATTGGCTCGTTTCAACACGATTGGTTCTTTCAGGGTGTTTGTTGCTAAGCATTGGGTTAAAGGATCGCGCTCGATTGATTTCCCCATTTCGGGAGAAAAAGGACTTCATTCAGCTGCTCTTGTTTTCTTTCTTAGGCATGTTTCTCGTTCAATTTACCTACTTTAAAACGATTGAGCAAAGCAATGCTTCGTTTGCAACGATTATTCAATATACAGGACCTTTCTTTGTTTTACTCTATGCCGCGATAGCCAAAAGGCAGCTCCCCTCGTTAAAGACATGTTTCTGGTTATTGGTAACCTTACTTGGTGTGACGGCTGTGGCATCAAAAGGACAGATTGAGCAATTAGCGACTTCCCAATCTGCACTAGGCTGGGGGTTAGCATCAGCGATATCACTAGCTTTTTATTCTATACAGCCGCGTAAACTCTTGCAAAAATATGGGAGTTTACCAATTGTCGGCTGGGGGATGTTGATTGGTGGAGGCTTGGGGAATGTGGTTCATCCAATGTGGCAGATAGGTAGTCAACTGAACGTTCAAGTAATTCTTTATTTGCTGGTGGTCATTTTATTTGGAACAGCACTAGCGTACTTGATTTTTTTAACAAGTTTACGCTATTTATCCTCAACACTTGCAACAGTTTTAACAGCAGTTGAGCCATTGCTGGCTGCTTTCTTATCGATCATTGTTTTTCATGATCACTTCACAATGGTGGAGATACTAGGATTTATGGCAGTCATAGGGAGCATCATGTGTTTACAAAAAAAATTGTGAAAAAGACGAGATTCGCCAAAATCGGTGAAGTCTCGTCTTTTTTATAAATCAACAGAAAAAGAAAACGCAGGAGTCTACGCTTTCTTTTTCTGTTCTTCTTTTTTCTTGTCTGTGGTCGGTACGGAATCTAGGGCTTTTTTGAAAATCTCTTCTTTTTTCGTTTTATAGTTATGTTGTCGTTCAGCATACACTTTTTCTTTCGTCTTTGTTTTCATACTCGGTCACCTCTTCCTTTTTTTAAGTATAGCATAATTTCACAAACTTATGCAAATCCTTGATTTTCTCCTTGATGTTATAATCTTTCTTGTAAAATACATTGTGAAAATATTTCTTTTGGCAGAGATGAGGGACTTCTCTATTAAGAAATTCGCATCCGGTTGGAAGCGATGTAACAGGATTTCATCTAAGCGTCGATCACACAGGTGAAAGCAGCGTTCTTTTTGAAACAATTTTTTCACAGAATCCCTCGTGTAAAAAAGGAATGATAAATGGGTGGTTTTAGTATCGATTTTTGAAAAAGGGAATCAGGAAAGAAATGTTATTCAAATAACAGTCTTGTTTTTCAAAAAGTGGGTTTGTTTGCAAAAAAAATCCTGTTTTTATTCGCGAATTAAAATAACGTTGAATGAAATAGCGTTTTTCTGTAGTTTATAGAAATCTTTGTAAATAGAGTGCCATTGAGCAACACCAAAGAGAAAGTGATCAAAAAGAATAACGCAGGAAAATAAATGACACGTTTTATTAAACGTAAAGTAAAAAAATACAAAACGAAAACAATATCAAAAAATATTAATTTTTGTTAAAATGGGGTACAGGGGGTGTTTTATTGGAATCTCGGAAAATCAAACGTAAGCGTTTAGTGAAACAAAAACGGTCCCTTTTCGTACAAAAAGGATTGGGTATCACAGCAGCGTTAGCATCGACTTCAGGTGTCTTTACGTCTCTTGCTCATGCGACCGAAACGACAAACGCTTCGTCATCAACCAACACAACTGCTACTCTTGCCAGATCGTCAGCTGAAACGGCGATCAATCGACAATTTAAAACAACAGCTTCACTGAATGTTCGTTCAAATGCTTCAACAAGTGCCTCTATCGTAAGTGGTGTAGGAGCAAATACAACAATCACTGCGGTGGCTCAAAAGAACGGTACCTCAGTGAATGGCAATACAACATGGTATAAGCTATCAACAGGCGGCTGGATCTCAGGGGCTTATGTGAAAAGCACTTCAGGCTCTTCTTCTGCCAATACAGGCTCGTCCAATTCGTCGTCTTCATCGGAAAAAGCAATTTCGAAATCAGTGAAAACGACCACTGCATTGAACGTCCGTTCAAATGCAACGACTAGTTCTAGTGTCGTACGTGGACTAAGCAGCAATGCGACGGTGAAAGTCGTTGCACAAAAGAGTGGAACGTCGGTGAATGGCACGACCACTTGGTACAAATTGTCCACAGGCGGTTGGATCACGGCGGCCTATGTCAAAGATGTTTCCAGCAGTTCGACAGGAAATAGTTCTTCTGGCGGCAACACAAGTGTTTCTGCAGAAACGGCTATCAACAAGAACGTGAAAACAACAGCGGCATTGAATGTCCGTTCGAGTGCCTCAACAAGCGGGAGTGTCGTTGGTAGCCTAAGCAACAGCACGACGGTGAAGGTCGTTGCCCAGAAAAATGGCACATCCGTTGGCGGCACCAATGTTTGGTACAAAGTATCGACTGGTGGTTGGATCACAGCGGCATATGTGCGTGACGTCACGTCTAGTTCTGGAAATACAAGTAATAACAATAATTCAAACACAGGTTCAAGCAACACTGGTTCATCAAATGGCTCAAGCAATGCGAGTGAGCAAGCCATCAATAAAACGTTCCAAACAACCACTGGTATGAATGTCCGCTCAAATGCATCGACTTCTGCAAGTGTAGTCAGCAGTTTGGGCAGCAATGCGACCTTCAAAGCAGTCGCTCAAAAACAAGGAACGTCAGTCAATGGCAATGCCACTTGGTATAAGTTATCAACGGGTGGCTGGGTATCTGCAGCGTATGTGAAGGAAGTCAGTGCAACGACTCCTGGCAACAATAACAACGCAGGCAATACCAATGTTCCGATGAGCGTGAACGGAGCAGCGATCGTTGCAGAAGCTAGAAAACATATCGGCACTCCTTATCAATGGGGAGGCAAAGGACCAGATGTCTTCGACTGTTCCGGGTTTACACGCTACGTCTTCTTAAAAGTGACGGGCAAAAACATCGGTGATTGGACAGTCCCACAAGAAAGCGCAGGGACGATCATTCCTGTCTCGCAAGCACAAGCTGGCGACTTGCTGTTCTGGGGTCAAAAAGGGAATACCTACCACGTAGCGATCGCTACCAGTAATACAAGCTATATCCATGCGCCAAGCACGGGTTATACAGTCACTGAAGCACAATCAGGCTTTTCGACTGCTAGCTTCGCTCTACGAGTGAAATAAATGTTTCATTGAATAGGCAAAGGGTTTGTCCTTTGTTAGAAACGCCCATAAGAAAGCTGCCATCAGTTTTCTTATGGGCGCTTTTTGGGTTGGGCGCAGATCTTTTTAAAAGGTGGGCTTTGCCCTGTTTTTTTGACAAAAAGGCCGATTTGTCAAAATCACTTGTTTTTACTAGTACAAATTTTTGTCAAAAAAAATAGTTACTGATACCATAAATACGTACCAATATTAGGAGGGATCTACATGAGATATACGAACGGAAATTACGAAGCTTTTGCAAGAAGCAGAAAACCGAAAGATGTCGAAAAGAAAGAAGCCTATATTGTTGGTGGGGGATTAGCAGGACTTGCTGCGGCAGTCTTCTTGATCCGTGACGGCCATATGGCGGGTGAGAAAATCCACGTCCTTGAAGAACTTTCTTTATCAGGCGGTTCATTGGACGGAAAATTCATTCCCCATGATGGATTTGTGACCCGCGGCGGTCGAGAAATGGAAAATCATTTTGAGTGTCTGTGGGATCTATTTCGCTCGATTCCATCTTTGGAGGTGGAAGATGCTTCGGTGTTAGATGAGTTTTACTGGTTGGACCACGATGATCCAAATTCGTCTAACTGTCGGATCATTCACAATCGCGGCCAACGAGCAGCAGATGATGGAGAATTTACCTTGTCTGCTACAGCACAAAAAGAATTAACCCAATTATTTATGACTTCAGAAGATCAATTGATCGGGAAAAAAATCGAAGATGTTTTTGGCGATGACTTCTTTGAATCCAATTTTTGGCTATACTGGTGTACGATGTTCGCCTTTGAAAAATGGCATTCGGCGATTGAAATGCGCCGCTATGTGTTGCGTTTTGTGCACCATATCGATGGCTTGCCTGATTTTACTGCGTTAAAATTTACCCGTTACAACCAATATGAGTCATTGGTCAAACCACTACTTGCTTATTTGGAAGAACAAGGAGTTGACTTCCAATATGAATGCACCGTCAGCAATATCGATGTTCGGATCGTGGGCGAGGAAAAAGTTGCTCAAAAACTTGTGCTAGAAAAAGCGGGGGCAATCGAAGAAATTCCTTTATCAGAAGATGACTTGGTCTTTGTTACCAACGGATCGATCACTGAAAGTTCCACGCAAGGGGACCATTATACTCCAGCACCTATCTCAAAAGCACCTGGTGGCAGCTGGCGTTTATGGAAAAACTTGGCGGCGCAATCGCCTGAGTTTGGTCATCCAGAAGTCTTTTATGAAAACTTACCTGAAGAAAGCTGGTTTGTTTCGGCAACCGTGACTTGGCAGAATTTTGATGTGGAACCTTATTTAGAAAAATTGACCCATCGCAAGTTACGAACAGGCAGAATCGTCACTGGCGGGATCATCACCATCAAAGATTCCAATTGGATGATGAGCTTTGCGACCCATCGCCAACCGCACTTTAAAGAACAAAAAGACCAACAAACGATCACATGGGTGTATGGCTTGTTGTCAAATACACCAGGAAACTACATCAAAAAACCAATTGAACAATGTTCTGGACAAGAAATCGTGCAAGAACTGCTTTACCATTTAGGCGTGCCGGAAGCAGAAATCCAACGCATTTCAAAAGAATCAAGTGTGGCAGTTCCAGTCTACATGCCGTTTATCACTTCTTACTTCATGCTGCGTGAACCAGGGGATCGGCCATTGGTTATTCCAAATGGCTCCAAAAACTTAGCTTTTATCGGTAATTTCGCAGAGACTGAACGAGACACTGTTTTTACAACAGAATATTCCGTTCGGACTGCAATGGAGGCTGTTTATCAGCTATTAGCTGTGGAACGTGGGGTACCAGAAGTGTTTGCTTCCGCTTATGATCTACGTACTTTGGCCAAAGCTGTCTATTATCTGACCGATAAGAAAAAAATTACGGAAATGGAGCTGCCGTTTATCGAACGGAAACTCTTGGAAGGCTTCGTTAAGAAAACCGAACATACCTACATTGGCGATCTGTTGAAAGAAAACCATTTGATTTAAATAAAACGCAACGACAACGAGGCGAAAGAAGCTGCTCGTTGTCGTTGCGTTTTTTATTTACTTTTTAGCGCAGTTTGAACGAATCATTATTCCTCAGATAAAATCCGAACTTGGATCTCTGTCAAATAAGCTTGCTCGTTGCTAAGGGTCGTTTCGTGGATCGATCGTTCATAGAAGTAGTCATCGATTTGCCATTGGTGCGTCGCAATCAGCTGCTTGAGTTTTTGATAGAACTGCTTCAATCCTTCGTCATCCCCCTGATAAATGGCGGTTAAATAGCATCCTGCTGGTTTCACGAAGGAAGTCCCTTGCGGCTCTTCTTGCCGCACGTAAACGTAGTCGATGTCTTGCGTATCGTCTTTGTTCGTCCGAATCATAAAACCGTACTCGTTATTCGAAAAAAGATAAGGCTGTGCCATCAAAAGGTCGTAGGCTTGGGTGATCATCTCTGGGATGGAGCTGCCGTTTAATCTAGGACTAAGGGAGAAATATTCCTCTGGCTGTTCCTTCAAGGTGAAGGGGGAAGTTTTTTCTGCAGCCAGGCGCAAATCCGCAGCTTTTCGTTCGATGATTTTTTTGATGTTGGTCAACTGCTGAATTTTTTCATCGATGGTTTGCCGCTTGGCTTCCAATAAGTTTCTCATGGTCTCGGCATCCCCCTGCAGCGCTGTTTGGATCTCTTTTAAGGGCATCGATAATTCTTTCAATGACAGGATCAATCCGAGATCCAAAAGTTGATCAAGGGAATAATACCGATACCCGTTCTCGTCTTTGCTGTTTGGTTGAAATAGCCCAATCTCGTCATAATAGTGGAGTGTCCGAGGATTGATCCGCGCTAAGCGTGCCATTTCCGATACTTTTAATTTGGTTTTCATGAAGCTCCTCCTTGACTTTACAGTTACTGTAAACTTTATACTAAGGATAGTCAACTACTGGGAGGAAGATAGAATGGATAAAAAAGTAACGTATCGACCATTTAAACGAGAAGATCTGCCTGCGCTTGTGCAAGTGATTATTGATAGCTGGAACTACGACAAGCAATTTGACAAGAAGACCGCCAAGCACTTTGCTCATGTCTTTTTGTGTTATGAACTTGCCCGTGCGACCTATTCTCGTGTGGCTCTTTTAAATGGTGAAGCTGTCGGCATCTTATTAGCAGACAGTAAAAGCGGGAAGAAGCTTCATCCAATGCGCTATTGGGGGAAAACGATTTGGCATGCTGGCTGCTTACTGCTTACGAAAGAAGGGAGAAACACGCTGCTGCATTATGCCAAGGAGGTGGCTGAGTTAAATCAAGCGATGTTGAAAGACTTACAAACTCCTTTTCAGACCGAAGTTGGTTTGTTTGCCGTTAGTCCCAAAACACAAGGATTGGGTGTAGGCAAGCAGCTCTTTACTTCCTTTTTAGCGATGGTCCAGCAGGACAAAACGGCTCCGTTTTTCCTTTATACCGATACCACCTGTAATTACGGTTTTTATGAGCATATGGGCTTGAAGCGGGCAGCTGCTGTGAAACGCTGGATCAAAAAACCGATTAAGAAGGAAATCGAGTTTTATATCTATACTTCCTAAGAGTGCAGTGATGCACTCTTTTTTCATTGGCTAGTATGGTAAACTGGAAGCAAAGAAGGACAAGGAAGCTGTTTTCGGTTTATGGAAACGGCGCTTATTTTGGTCGAAAGCGATGGCTCAACCCGCTTTCGTAAAAAGGATGGGGAATGGGAAAGGATGGTTTATTTGGAAAAAAAGCAGATAGGGTTTATTTTAAGTGATATTGATGGGACGATCTTGGATCATAAGCATCAAATCGATCTAGATTTGATTGAAGAAATCAAACGATTGAAGCAGCAAGCGATTCCTTTTGTTTTGGCTTCCGCTCGCTCCCCGAAAGGAATGCTACCGATAGCTCAAGAATTAGGGATAGAAGACTGGCCCTTGGCTTGTTACAACGGTGCCCGGATTGGAGGGTACGATCAAAAGGGCACACTGGTACCGATTTTCAGTCATGAGGTCAAAAAAGCAGAAGCAAAAACTTTGGTTGCGCGCATCAAAGCTGATTTTCCTGGTGTTTCCATCAATGTCTACTCTGGTGATCAGTGGTATTGCGAAAGAGTGGACCAATGGGCACGAGCAGAAGCGGCGATCACCAAAGAGACTCCTGTGGAGACTTCATTAGAACAACTGTTGGCACAAGAAGCTTTTGAGGTTCATAAGTTTCTTTTGATCGGCACAACGGCAGAAATCCAAGCGCTCCATGCTGCCTGCCAGAACGCTGGATTTTTAGAAAGCGCCTTTTACTTATCCAAAGAGAATTATTTGGAAGTCACTCATCAAGCTGTGGGAAAAGATAAGGCGCTAAATGAATTGGCGGCCTATTTTCAAGTGCCGCTGGCGCAAACCTTAGCGATCGGCGATAATTTTAACGACCTGCCAATGATTGCTTCAGCTGGTATTGGTGTTGCGATGGAGAATGCGCCCGAATTGGTCAAAGCAAAAGCTGATTTTGTGACGACTAGCAATACAGATCATGGGGTTACTGATGCGTTGCGGCGATTTGTCACAGAATAGATAAAAAAACTAGGTTTTTTGAACAAATTGATTGACTTTCATTTCTACTCTCCTTAAACTTTTAGCTATACCTAAAAAGGTAAGTGTTTGTTGGAAAGAAGGAGAAAAATGAATAAGAAGATCGAGAAGACTTTGACCAAATTTGCCGAGCCGTTGGGGCTCTCCGTTGATACTTCCACTGGGGTGATTTATGGAACGTATCATAGTTATAAACTTTTTTTAGTTCAAGAGAATAACAATAGTTATTCTCTAGTGGCTCATTTTTCACTTAGCAAAGATGGCGAACTTCCCAACCAAGAAGAAGTCAAAGAAGTTTTAAGTGAGTCAAAAGAGATCATCGACTGTGTGATCCAAGGATATCAAGTTGCCTATACTTTACGCGGAGCGATGACTGCAGGGAAAACCGTGGACAAGTTACGTACTGCGTTGGACCAGTTGACGAATTTTTTGAAGACGAAAGGCTTCAAAAATGCTTGTACCTTCTGCGGCGCGGTCACTGAGCCGGTTTCGCTGTATGCTATTGGCGGCGCTCCTGTCATTGCCTGTGAAGCTTGCTTTAAGAAACAACAAGAAGCAGTCCTTGCGCAAGAACGGGAAAAAGGGCAGAAAAAAGAAAATTGGTTAGCTGGAACCGTGGGTGCGTTTCTTGGCTCACTGATTGGTGCCGGCGCAATTATTTTATTAGGACAACTGGGGTATGTTGCTGCATTGTCTGGGATCGCGATGGCGATCTGTGCCATCAAAGGGTATGAATTATTAGGTGGAAAACTCAGCACAAAAGGTATTATTAGTAGTATTATCGTCATGATCATCATGGTCTATGTCGGGAATCGTATCGACTGGTCGATCAGTGTAGCGAATTATTACACGGACGTTGATGTCTTCTATGCCTTCCGTATTTTACCTGATTTGATTCGTGAAGGATATTTGGAAGCGAGTCAATATTACGGGAACTTAGGTCTGGTCTATCTCTTTACGGCGATTGGGGCTGTGCCAACTATTATCGCTACGGTACGAGAGGGGAAAGTGACGCGTCAAAGCTATAAAATGGAGTAATCCACGTTTCTATCCAAAGATAAAAAAACACAAAGTGAGATCTTTTTCGCTTTGTGTTTTTTGTTTTTGTGTCATAAATAATAACATGCAGTGTTAACATAAAAAATAAATAATAATAAAATGAGAAAAATAGCTTGCTTTTATAATTAATATTTATTAAAATCTTATTTACATTCAGAGTTTTGTAATAATTCTGAAAATTTTGGATTTTCATAAGGGGTAGGTAAGATGAAGAAAAAATGGGGATATGGTGTCGTCGCTGTTTGTGGAATCGTATTAGCAGGTTGCTCAACAGGAG
>JAFEHB010000652.1_pt1 | contig 20726 bp, 16 predicted proteins | sample 9267121 | NCBI WGS metagenome assembly JAFEHB01 (sample SAMN17103336, study PRJNA684904) | human gut metagenome | isolation source: diarrhea sample from child under the age of five | host: Homo sapiens | place: South Africa: Mafikeng, Mafikeng Provincial Hospital | collected 2019-09 | reverse complement strand
CTGAGGGATTAAACAGCGAAGCACTTTCTTTTTAAAATCTATTTTTTTGAGAAAATCCCTCCGGCTTGCCTTGACGGCAACCCACCTCCCTTTACAAGGGAGGCAAAAAGCGGATTAAAAAGTCGCGCACAATCTATTTAAATTCCATATAACTCCGCAAAATCCCTCCGGCTTGCCTTGACGAGGCCCACCTCCCTTTACAAGGGAGGCAGAATCCCTCCGGCTTGCCTTGACGAGGCTCACCTTCCTCTGCAAGAGAGGAGAGGTTGAGCGAAGAGAGAAAAGTGAACAGCGAATAATGAAGTGAGCGGACGACGGGTAGACGAAAGAAAAGCGAGACGAGAGTAAAATGCGAAAAGTAAAGAAACGGCAAGTATCAAAGGATACTTGCCGTTTTTGGAGCCTTAACTATACACGTTTACGAACAAAAGAAGTTATTGAACAAGCTCAAAATATAGCTATGAATTATATGATTGATGAAATAAATAAAGCTTTTAAGAAAATTACTAAAAATAATATTGATTATTTACACGACAAAATAAACCAATATTATGGGAGTATATAAACTCTCAATTAATTAATGTCTTGCTATTCGTCTTTAGGTTTATCATAAACATTATGTTTGATTGATATTGTTCCATTGTCTAAATCAATATATCCCAAGTTAATGCAAATACCTCTCCAGTTCTCATTCCAGTATAACAAGATGTTAAAAATGCACAAGTAAATGTTTCATTATTTTCAAATCTATTTAAGAACCTCTTTACCATTTTCATCATAGTCAGTAACACCGAATCAATTACATCTCCAACAACAGCACCCAACTATTATACGAGCCTTCATTTTTCCTCGTTTTTATTATCTAAATTGCTTTTATATTCATTACCATATTCAGTAGTAAATCCAACAAAATATATTTTTTTTATATCATTATGATTAAAAAACGTTAATGAATCTGTTGCACCATTCGGATATTTGCAAGCCATATAATCCATAATTTTCCCATCTCTATCTTTGACTTTATACCCGATTATCATTAGTTTATCAAAATTTCCCTGAATTTCGACAACACTACCTATTATCATATATTTATCAAGAGAAACTTCTTGTAATTTTTTTCGTTTTTCTGCCATGTACCTATTAATTTCCTCTTCCGTTTTCTGTTGCCCATTTATACCCCATTTAATATCTTTATCTGACACAACAAATCTATCCTCTGCATTGTTGTTTAAATTATTCATTTATATCATTCCTTCCTTTTTCTTTGTAATAACGCACAAAAAAAATCAATCTTTTCAGATTGATTTAATCATTGACGTCACATTGGTGCGACGATTTTATCTTTTGGAGCAGGTGAGGGGAATCGAACCCCCGTATTCAGCTTGGGAAGCTGATGTTCTGCCATTAAACTACACCTGCTTACGTGCTACGCTGAATATTTTATCATTATTTTTACAATAAATCAATAGTAATATGATACGCGGCACAGCTTAACAGGATCGTTTATGCTGTCGCTTCTTATTACAGCTTTTCCACGGAGAGCCTCAGCCTTTTCAAATCGTTTTCGTCGGGATGAGACAGAGCACGGTCAAAGTTTTCAATCAGCATATCGAGATTCGGCGCGGGATTCGGCAGGCTTTTCATTTTGATATAGCGCTCCCTGACCGTTTGCGGCATTTTTCCCTGACACATATACTCACCGACTGTGATGTTGCTGCCGCTAATGCTCTTTTTTGTATTTGCGAGGATTTTTTTGAAGTACTCCTCGTCTCCGCCGAAGCCCGCCGTTCCGAAAAGAAAAATCCTTTTATTTTTCAGCTTTTCGAGCAAATCCAAGGTCGCCTTGTCGGCGGTTCCCTTATCCGTCCAAAAGCCTATAAATAAAATGTCGGATTGTGTATCGGCGTTTTCGCACACTCCGAAATAATTGCAGTTTTCCTCCGGCAGCGCGTCGCGAATGGCGTCGGCGAGCAGCCTCGTGTTGCCTGTCGGGCTGCTGAAAATAATGGAATAGCTTTTATCTGTCATGATGAACCTCTTTGCTTGTGCGGCATATTACATATGCGGCGAAATTATGTTATAAATTATTATATAATTACGACGGCAAACAGTCAACAGCCGCAAATGCCGAAAGCTTATACAAAAAGTAAGCTTTTCTGTGATCGGCAATAAAAAGGCTTTCGTTTCACCTGAAACGAAAGCCTTGATTTTATGTGCTTATGCTTGACGTTACGGCTTTGAGCCGCGCTTCAACAGCCTTTTCAGTCCTTGAGCTCGTCAACATACTCGGTATGCTCACGCAGATACTTTTTGTCCTCGGGCTTAAGGTCAAGGCCTATGGTTCCGCCCGGATTCATAAGGTAATCGGGGTCAAAATAGTTTTTAAGCGTGCGGATTATGCCGTATTCCTTTTCGCCGAGGTAGCCCTCAAGCCACGGGGCAAACATCTTTCCGATACCGTGGTGGTGGCTGATGGCCGCACCGCTCTTCTGTATGGCGTCGAGAATTGTTGCGTGATAAGCACGGAACTCCTCTTCGTCCTGCATTTTAGTCATAAAGATGAAGTAGAGGTTGGCGCCCTGCGGATAGCAATGCGACATATGAGTTGTAACGATTGTGTTCGGAAGCTTATGGCAAACCTCACGAACCTCACGGTGAACACGAGCCATATTTGACCAGTTGACCGTGCACTCAAGCGTATCAATCATAAAGCCGAAATCCATGAGTGTATCGCGAAGATACGGGTCGTTGAAGCGGCCCTTTTCCCAGCCCTTGCATACGTAGCCGGTCATCGGGATTCCGCCGTGCTTAACGGCAATTTTCATTATGTTATGCGCAACGTTTCTTGAGAAGCCCTTTTCGCCGTCTGTAAATCCGAGGAAGAGACAGCGCTCAAAGTCCTTGTAGCCCAATTTATCAAGAAGAGGCTCAAGCGGCGTTTCGTCAACGTTGTAAAGATGGAGCATTAATGAAGTCTCCTCCGGATCTGAAAGACGGAAAACAGAGGAGAAGCCGCACTCACACTGCATCATTTCACGAGCGGCGCGCATAGCTGTCGGCCAGTCCTTGAACATATAAGAAAAGCGTTTTCTGTTTTCTGGCATCCAGCGGAAAAACTTGAGCGTGACCTCGGTAAGAACGCCGAAGGTGCCTTCGCCCCCCATCATGACCTGATTGAGATTCGGTCCCGTTGCCTCTCTCGGATAGTGACTTGTCTCGATTTTACCTATCGGTGTGGCGTATTTCTGCGAAACAACTATATCGGCTATGGTGCCGTAATAGGTGCTGTTCTGACCGGCACCGCGTGTGACGGTCCAACCGCCGACGGAGGAATATTCAAACGACTGCGGGAAGTGGCCGCAGGTGTACGGACGCTTTGCGCCGAAAAGGCTCTGAGCGTTTTGAAGTGTTTCCTCGAGCTTCGGTCCGGACATACCTGCCTGAACGGTGATGGTCTGGTCGGTCTCATTGAATTTAATGACCTTGTTGAAGTTGCGGCGCATATCAAGAGAAACGCCGCCGTTAATGGGCTCAACGCCTCTTGTAACCGACGAGCCGCCTCCGTAAACATAGAGCGGTATTTTATTCTTTGTGACGTAGGCTACGATTTTCTCAATCTGCTCGCTTGTCTCCGGAAAAACAACGAGGTCGGGAAGAGAGTCAAAACGACGGTGACGCATTCTGAGAAGATCGTACATTGTCTGTCCGTAGGAAACGGCGAGACGGTCGTAGTCGCTCTGTGAGACGTTCTTTTCGCCGACTATTGCGGCAATGGCCTTTACGTGCTTTTTGTCAATCTTCGGAGCGTGCTCTTCGCCGAGATTTACGGGGTCAAGACCCAAATCGTCATTATACTGCATAAACTCCTCGTCCTTGAGATTGCAGCGTTTTTTAACATATTTGTAAAGGCTCTCCTTCGGATATTTGAAGAAGTCGGGGTCGCCCCAGCGGAAAATTGAACGATAGCTGTTTTCAGGTGCTCTCTGAAGCATCCATTTAGGCTCAAAGCCCTTATACGGTTTTGTACTCATTATCAGTGTCCTCCTGTTTGAAAATGATGTAGGTATTTTTCTATTGGCTTTAATCTTGAGGCAAGGTGGGAATACGCCTTGCCGTAAATTTTCATATAGGTTCGGTGGTTTTCCTCGTTCGGAATAAATACGTCTTTTTTATGTACCATATGCTCTATGGCGTCCTCATAGCTCCCGTAAACGCCCTGTGAAATAAACGCGACCATGGCACAGCCGACTGCGCTCGCCTCGTGAGTCTGAATACGGTGTACGGGCAAGCCGAACACATCTGCGGCAATTTGACATACGACCGGGCTGCTGGAGCCGCCTCCGCCGGCATAAAGCTCATCTACCGTGACGCTTGAGCGTTTTTGCATTTTAACGAGCCCGTGGTACAGCTCTAAGCAGATGCCCTCTATTATGGCGCGATACAAATGATAACGCGTATGGAAATCCGAAAAGCCTATAATTGCGCCGCTCGCGTTCGGGTTCGTGATGCCCGGAGTCCAAAACGGCTGTAAAATAAGTCCGCCGGAGCCGGCCTCAATATCCTTGATTTTATCGTCAAGATAACGCTCTATGCAAACGCCCTCCTCGGCGGCGTCAACCTTATCCTTCGCGGCAAACTGCTCTATAAACCACGAAATCATCCAAAATCCGCGATAAACCTCGAATTCGGGATTGAACATATCGTTCGGAACAGCCGGATAAGCCGGCATATAAGGCTGCGGTTCAAAATATTTTTTAACCGCCATCTGTAAGGTTGAGGTCGTGCCGAAGGAAATTGCCGCTCGGTTTGATTTTACAACGGACATACCGATGGTTTCACAGCCCTTGTCGGAACCGGTTGCTATAAGCGGAAGTCCCATTGGGATGCCCGTTTTTTCGGACGCATCTTTTGTGATTTTACCTATAACATCGCCCGACGGAACAAGCTCACAGAGCTTTTCGGACGGAACATTGCACACGCAGCGCGTGAGAGCACCGGGTTTCATCCAACGGCGGTTTTTGTAATCAAACGGTACGTGACCTATCATATTTGCCACGGAATCCTTAAGCTCGCCCGTCAAAAGATAGTTGAGATATGACGGCAGCATAACATATTTGTCTGTTTTGGCCCATATTTCGGGCTCGTTTTGCATAATCCAGTTGCCGGTAGAGGCTCGGTAAATCATATCTACCGATTCTCCCATTCCCACAAGCGAAAACAATGCGCGTTTTGCTGCCGGAATCTGTCTGTCCTCGTCGGCCTCACGCTCGTCGAGCCATAATATTATATCGCGAAGCGGACGTTTGTCTTTGTCGAGGCAAAGCACCGTGTCACGTATGCAGGTAAGGCATACGGCCGTTATGCGGTCAAGCTTATCGGCATTTCTCTCGACAACCTTTTTTGACATTTCGGCTATAATGTTAAAATAAAAATCCGGGGTCTGTTCTGCCCATCCGGGCTGTTTTGATAAATAAGGAACCTTGTATTTTTGCTGCTCCTTATCCTCAAAGTCTCCACTCTCATTGACAAGCAAGCATCTTGCACTCTGCGTGCCGACGTCAAAGGTCAGCACAAGTGACTGTTCCATTAAAGATTTTCCCCTCTTTCTTTTTTAAGGTTGCTTCTTCTCGTCCTTCAGGATATTGCTTGTTGCAATCAAATCCACGCCGAGATTGAGAATATTCGGTACAACGACTTCCTCTCGTCCGAGTCGTTTTGAAACGGTGATACGGTTTACCTCGTGCATCAGGTCGAAAATTCTGTTTTTGGGAATCGGTCCCGATACGCGAACGGGCAGAACCGGTACCGAAGGGAAGGCGGTGCGCACCGTTGTGCAAACGGTACGACGCGGGTCGGTCATTTCGCTTACGGCGAATTCTTTGCCCCTTTTGCAGGTGTTGCCGGTCACAACAAGCTCGTCGCCGTCTGATGTAATCGTCATTCTGCACGAACGGGGACAAACGATGCAAACCAATTCTTTTGTCATTTTACACCGTCTCCTTTACCGAGTCTTTCCAGCCGAAGCTCCACTCGGCTGTTTTCGTTTAATTCACATGCGCTGAAATCAATCGTGAGATTTTCCATTTCGGGCGGACGCATAAATGCGTAACGCTTTTTAAGTATTTCCTTACCGTCCGCGTAAATATGAAGCACACAGTTGTTTTCCTCCTCGCGGACGCGGAAATACAGGTCTGTTTTACTGTTATCCTCGTTGAGATTAAGCCTTTGCGGTACTGCGTACAATAAACCGTCGCCCGGAATTATCTCAATAAGCCGTCTTTCTCTGCCCGAATAAGCAGCGGCTGATTTTCCCGCCTGCTCGGCGTTCTGCGAAACAAAGTCAACCAAATCGTTGACGTGCAAAGCGTTGCCGCAGCTGAATACGCCGTCGATGCTCGTCATACACTGGCCGTCGCATACGGGACCCTTTGTGCGTGGGTCAAGCTTTACTCCGACGGACTCGGCGAGCTCGTTTTCGGGAATCAATCCGACCGAGAGAATCAGCGTGTCACATTCGACGCGGCTCTGTGTGCCGGGTATCGGAGCCATATTTTCGTCAACCTTTGAAATCTCAACTGCTTCGAGCCTGTCAACTCCGAACACGCGAGTGACGGTGTGCGACAGGTGCAGCGGAATGTCATAATCGTGCAGGCATTGATGTAGGTTTCTCGTAAGTCCCGACGGCGTAGGCTTTGCCTCATAAACGCCGAGAACCTTTGCGCCCTCAAGCGTAAGTCGGCGCGCCATGATAAGTCCTATATCTCCCGAGCCGAGAATTACGCATTTTTTGGCGGGCATAAGCCCAAGCAGATTTGTAAAATGCTGTGCGGTTCCGGCCGTGAAAACGCCTGCAGGACGCGTACCGTGGATAAATACCTGCTTGGCGGTACGCTCGCGGCAGCCCGTAGCCAGCACAAGCGATTTTGCCGTAAATACCGAAACGCCGCTTCTGCCGACGGTATGCACCGAAAAGCTTCCGTCGCCGTTTTTGTCTATTTTCGTGACAAACGTCAGGGTGCTGTATTCGATATTGCGTTTGTACAGCTCATCCTCAAACCGCTCGGCGTATTCCGGACCGGAGAGCTGCTCGCCGAAGTGATGAAGACCGAAACCGTCGTGAATGCACTGCTTGAGTATTCCTCCGAGCCTTGCCTCTCTTTCAAGAAGGAGAACCTTGGCACCGTTATCATGAGCGCTTATCGCCGCCGCAAGTCCGGCAGGGCCGCCGCCGACAACGAGTACGTCATAGTTACCTGTCGTCATCACTCTTCGCCTCCTTCGTTTACCTTTGTTTCGCCGTATGTTATCACCGCTTCCGCCGAGGATTTTTTAACCTCATACAGCGGAACGCCGAGAAATTCGGCAATTATTTTGGTGACAAGCGGCGAGCAGAAGCCGCCCTGACAACGTCCCATTCCCGGTCTTATGCGCTTTTTGATACCGTCAACCGTCGGAACGCATATCGGGGATTTCAAAGCGTCGAGAATTTCGCCCTTGCTGATTTGCTCGCAGCGGCAAATAATCTCGCCGTAGTCGGGATTTTCGGCTATCATTTTTTCTCTTGTATCGTCGTCCATTTCGCGAAGCACGGGAACGCCCTTGCGAATGGGATTATAATTGTTGTTTTTTTCAACCGTCTCGGTCTTGCCGAGCATATCGACCGCAAGCTCTGCCATATCGACGGCAACCGCGGGAGCGGTTGTAAGTCCTGGGGATTGAATACCGGCTACGTGAATCAAATTTCTTGTTCTTCTGCCGGGTTCAAGTATAAAATCCTCCTCAAAGGTAGGAGCGCGAACGCCCGTGAAATAAGTGATTATATCACGTTTTGACAGCTCCGGCATTGTTTGAGTCTGCTTGTCGAAGACGGTTTTAATGCTCTCGGCACGTGTTTCCGTGTTTTCCTTTTCAACCGTTTCTACGGCGTCGGGTCCGACGAGAAGATTATCGTGGACGGTGTGCAATATGCCGCCGCCCTTTGAATGGGTTTTACCGTGAACGCTTATGTCCTTTACGGAGGCTACCGAGTGCATATATGCGCCTGCTTTTTGGTCAAGAATCGAGTTGGTTCCTCGGCGCGGATGAATCGAGAAAAATCTGTCATCCGCCATGGCGGCAATGTCCTCGGCAAAAACACCTGCGGCGTTGATAACGATTTTCGGATGAATAACGCCTCTGTTGGTGGTAACGCTTATGATGTTATGCTCCGACACCTCCATGGAGAGCACGGCGGTGTTAAGACTTACCTGCGCGCCGTTTTGAACGGCGTTTTCGGCATAGGCTATGGTGAGTCCGTAAGGGCAAACACAGCCTGCGCTCGGATTATACATTGCGAATTTTGTTTCCGGTGTGAGGTTCGGCTCGCGGCGCATAAGCTCCTTGCCCGAGATTATCTCGGTGTCCTCTATGCCGTCGTGATGCTTCCGCCAAAAAGCATACAGACCGATAAGCGGCTTCAGCGCGGCGTTGCGGAAAAGCACATATTGACCTACCTGCTTAAACGGAACGTCAAGCTCGCGGCAAACGTCTGCATACATATGGTTTGCGCGGCGAATGTACTTGTGCTTGAGCGAGCCTTTGCCGAGGTCGATTCCGGGGTGCACCTCGCCGTCGTTGCGTCCCGACGCCTGAAGCGCAAGGTCCGCTTCCTTGTCTACAAGTAAAACGTCAAGCTTCCACTTGGTCAGCTCTCTTGCTATCGAAGCACCTGAAATGCCGCCGCCGATAACAAGCACGTCGGGTGTTCTGCCCTCGAGAAAATCATCCTTGAGAGACGGCAGACGCGTCGGAGCGGGCTGCTCGCCCGTGTAAACAATATCGTTGACAATATGCGTTGTGCTGAATTTTTTTGCCGCCGCTTGGCAAGCCGCGACGATTTCGCCCCAATCGGAGCTTTTGCCTCGAACAAAAATCGAGCCGTTCTCCTCCGAAGCACTGAATTTTCCGCCGAAAGTCTTTTTCAATTTTTTGTTAATTGATGATATGTTCATAACTTCAAGCCTCTTTTAATCAGCCTTGCAGTCGGTCACACGCCCGACTGTGCATAAAAAATATGTCGGTTAACTGACCGACTCATAAGCCAAGTATAATTCCGAAAAAAGCGTTTGTCAATACTTTTAACTAAAAAAATCACTCTTACGTATTTTTTTTGTGAATATTGTTTTGTAGACATTGCCGATTGTTCGTGTTATACTTTAAGAAATTTTGCAGGAGGGTATTATGGCAGCTCAAAGACCCGAAAATATAAACGAAATCATACTTGATACTGCTGAGGAGCTTTTAAAGGTAAATTCCTTTTCGGAGGTGACTCTCGCGAAAATAGCCGAAAAGGCGAATATTTCGAAGGGCACGCTGTATTACTATTATAAAAGCAAAAACGAAATTCTTTTTGCCGTTACCGACCGCTACCTTTCGCGCCAATGGGACGAGCTGATACAATGGACGGAAAACAAGGAAAAGGATACCTCGTCGCACCGTCTTGTAAATTATGTAATCGAGAGAAATATAGCCTATGCCGGGCTCAGGCTTCATCTCTTTGACGCGGCATTGCTCGGCGACGAGGAAATCAGAGCTAAGCTGATTCATCGCTATGATGAATTCCAAAAGCTCATTTCGGCAAAAATCGCCGAGAGAACAGACGTTGTTTCGGCCGACTATTTCACTTGGCTTATTTTGATGGTTTCCGATGGTATTATTATTCAAAACAGCCTTAAAAACGAGTCCTTTGATACTCGGAAATTTCTTGAGAACAGCACCGAATACATTAAAAAAATCGAGAATATGCATAAGCCGCAATAAACGAAAGCCTCCGTCTTAATAACGGAGGCTTTTTATTGCCGTAAAAGCAGAAAAGGGAAACGAAAAAATTATACTTTGTGTTTTTTCTTTTTGCGCAGGCCCGCTGTGACGCCTGTTACGCCGCCGCTGACAAGCATCAGAGAAATCCATAAAGCGAGGTCGCTTGCGTTGCCTGTTCGGGGAGACTTCATATCGCCCGGCAGCTTAGCCGTTACGGTGTCGGCTTTTTTAATTTCGTTTATACCGTCTTTGTCGCTGTAATATTTATCACAGCCGCCGCAGTACCAATACTCGATATTGCCCTCGGCAGTCTTAGTTGCCGCCTTTGCATCGATGTGCTTTAAGTCGGTGTGATTGTTTGAATCAGGCTTTCCGTAAGCCTTGCCGCAGTATTCGCATACCGATTTTTCGGTGCAGGTTGCCTTGCCGCCCGAGCAAGCCATTGTTTCAACACCCTTGCAGCCGTCCACGGTGCATTCACGGCTATGCGTGCCGTCGCCGTTCGATACCCATTCACCGAAGGTGTGCCCGCCGTTTACCGTCACGGTCATCTCGGCGGTGTTGCCTGCCTTGTCGGTGACAACGATTTTCTGTTCGCCGTCCGCAGGAGAGAGAGTAAAGCCGCCGTTTTCATCAAGCGTGACCTTTGTGCCGTTTACGGTAACTGTATCTATATACTTCTCGTCAATTGTAACTGTCTGTGCCTCGCAGTAGGTCTTGCCGTTTTCAATGCCGCCGATTACAGGCCGGATATTATCGAGCGTTATGCGGTCGGAGCGAAGATATGTTATATTAAGGCTCTCGTCAACAAGCATTGCATAAACAATATATTCCCCATTGGGGTCTATGCAAAACGGCTCCTCATATCCGCTAAATACGAGGGATTGAAGCTCCGCCTCTGAAAGATCCCGATCGGTCACCAAATAGGAGACAAACACGGTTCCACTGTTGTCGGCTGCGTTTATCGTCACCGTCTGCGTGTCCTTAAAGAACAGACCGAAGGTCAGCTTGTTTAAGAATTCGCGCCATTTATTTGTGCCTATGATAATTTCGCCCGTGGGCTTTTCAATATCTTTCCATTTCGCTTTAAGCGTTATATTCTCGGCAGGCATGGTCGCGGGAATTTCCTTATCCCAGCCGATAAAGGTGTAGCCCTCTCTTGTCGGGTCGGCAGGTGCGGTAATTGCCGTGCCGTAGTCTTGTGTGATGGAGGCGATTTCGCTGCCGCCTGCGGTGTCAAAGGTGATTGTGTACCGATTGATTTCCCACTGCGCGGTGACAGTCATATTTTCGGCAGGCATGGTCGTGGGAATTTCCCTGTCCCACCCCGTGAAGGTGTAGCCCTCTCTTGTCGGGGCTTCAGGTGCGGTAATTACCGTGCCGTAGTCCTGCGTAATCGGAGCAATCTCGCTGCCGCCGGCGGTGTCGAAGGTAATCGTGTAGGTATTCGCTGCCCATTTTGCATACAATGTTATGTTATCGGTGACTTTATCGCTTGCATAATCCCACGCCGTGCCGTCGGCCTTGTTCCAGCCACCGAAGGTATAGCCCGGTGTGGCGGCGGGAGTGTCGGGACGCGTCGCGAGAGTGCCGGAGGGAAGAACCTGCTTTGCGTATTCACTGTCGCCGTCCTTGTAGGTCACGATGCTCCCGCCGGTCGTATTGCCGTAAATATACAGACCGCCGTAGAAGAGGCCCCAGTCAACATGGTTTGCATTTACAACGGAAGCTCCGCTGATCACCGTCTTGCCTTTGAAGGCGGTAATACCGTTATCTTCTGCAAGACAGGTGATCTTACATGCCTGACTTAGGTGAACCTCACCGTATACCTCGCCGCCGTTGGCGTAAATTGTGGTCTTATACACAGCATTGATAGCGTATCTGCCGTTGTTTTTGATCAGGCCGCCGGTCAACGTGATCACGCCGGTTGTATCTCCTTTCGCCATCGGACCAAAAGCGTATATGCCGCCGTGATAGGCCTCTCCGGTCGTTAATCTGTTTGGTGTTGAGCAGCCGACAATGCTGCCGGCGTTCATGGTGAACGAACCGTCTGAGAGGAACAGACCACCGCCGTCATTGGCTATGCAGCCGACGATATTGCCGCCGTTCATGGTGAGTGCGCCGCTGCCGATGATCACGCCGCCGCCTTCCACCCCGTTGGAGAAGAAGATCCGGCTGCCCGTGCCGCCTGTGATGATGCCACCATAGACGGTCTCTGTACCGCTGTTGTCCAGCACCCAAGGTTCTACGCCGTTAACCTTGAATTTGTGCTCCGCCGTGGGGTTGCTGTCGATAAGGGTCAGGTCGCCGGTGATGCCGCTCTTATTATCGAGGATAATAACGCTGCCGCTGCCGGTCATTTTCAGAACATAGCCGTTGAGATCGAGGGTGACCTTGCGGAGGATGGTCAGGGTCGTGCCGATTGCAATGTCATTTTTCAGCGTGATGATGTCTACGCTGCTGTCCGCCAGCGCATCGACAAGCTCTTGTTCCGTTTCGACTTTCCTGTTTGTCTCACCCTCGGCAAACGCCGTAGTCGGCACAAGGCAAAGCACCATACATAGGGCGAGCAGGATACTGAGTATTCGTTTTTTCATATTCTATTACCTCCGTTTTCGTGTATGTCGGCTCAGTCAAGAGCGGTTATTGTAATGGTACCTCTGAAGCCACCGAGATAAGTATTGTATGCCGAATTTTCAAACCACAACTGCAATGTAATGTCTTTATTTGACGCATCATACATTCTGTTGAAATTAAAGGAATGTTGATCATTGGTATACGGTATTTTTGCCCCGTCTCTTTTTATTCGTGTAAGCTCCCTGCACAGATCGTCATCATAACCGTCTGTCATCTGAATAGAGTAATTGCCGCTGTTGTTGAATTCGTTTGAACCAACTTCGAGAGAACCGCTTAAGCAGACATTGTAAATATGTCCTTTTTTGAGTGTAATATTATTCCGGTAGGATGAAATCAAGCCGCCCTTGTTTATTTTTTCGTAGACAGAAATATTGACACGACTGTTATTCAGTACTGTTCTCGGAGAGTTTGCCTCTCCGTAAAAATATCCCGAACAGCTGCCGTTCTGACCGGCGTCGCCCTTGTCGCCTTTGTCGCCTTTATCTCCCTTGTCGCCTTTGTCACCTTTGTCGCCCTTGTCACCCTTTTCGCCGTCTATGCCTGCTGCCTTTACGCCGGTGTCGATTTCTCCGATCCACCAGTTGCCGTTTTCGCCGATAAAAGGTGTTTTACCGTCTTTGCCGTCAGAGCCGTTTTGTCCGTTTGTTCCGTCTTTTCCGGCGGCGCCGTCTCTGCCATCAGCGCCGTCTCTGCCATCCGCACCTTTTAATGCGGTAAGATCGTACAGGTTCAGCCATATTTCATCGTCGACATAACGCCATTGCAGGATATTTTCGCTTACGCGAAATTCCGGAGTTTTTCCGTTTGCACCGTCCGTTCCGTTCTGTCCGGCGGGGCCCTCTATATCGGCTATCGCAACAAGATTTTGCCACTCTTCGCCCTCGTAACGCCACTGTATGTATAATTCGGCTCGCTGCACCTCTATGTTTTTGGCGTTAATGCCGTCGACACCGTCTTTGCCGTTAATCCCGTCTTTGCCGTCTATGCCGTCCTTACCGTCGGCACCGTTTTTACCGTCAAGACCGTTCTTTCCGTCGGTGCCGTTAATGCCGTCTTTTCCGTTTGTACCATTTTTTCCGTCGACGCCGTTCTTTCCGTCTGCTCCGTCCTTGCCGTTTTCTCCGGCAGCACCTCGCAGCTCGGTAAGCGCCACAAGGTCGCGCCATTCTTCTTCGGCGGGGTATCTCCATTGGATTGCCGTGCCGCTGTTGCGCACCTCCGGCAGTGCGGCGTCGGTTTTTACCGTTTTGCCGCATCCGGCGACAAAAACAATGAAAAGCACCAAAAGCATACCTGTGAGCAGTTTTTTCCCTGTTCTCATCTTCTCTCCTCCGTTTCGCCGTCCGTAGACAGCTTAAAATCATATTTCATTTCAAGCATGGCAAACAGCTTATGCATAACCGTGACGGCAAGCTCCCGAATATCAATCGAGCCGATAAAAGCAAGCACCCTTTCCTGCTCCTCCTTCGGCACAAGATACACACGCATTGCCGCCGTTAAAAACCTGCTGAGCTTGCGCTCCAACGGGAAATGAATATCACATTTGCGAGCCATATAGTTACGCATAAGTCCTGCCGTGCCTATTTCCATTTCGTAAAAGTCACTTTCGCTGTAATCGGGAAAATTTGCTCCGAAAATCTGCTTCAGCTCCGCCGTGGTGTGCAAATAGATGAATTCCGCCGTGTCGGGCTGAGAATATGCTTCAATATAGATTTCTCGCAGGTTCTCGTTAAGCTCCGTCAGCGTGAGCTGAAGAGATGTTTCCACCGCATAGGCGTATACGGGCGGCAGCTTTTTATCCGCAATGCTCCTCGCCACGTCAAATTGACCGCCGAACATCGATTCGGTCAAATCCAGCAAGATTTTGTCCTTGGTCGGAAACAGATTTAAATAGCTACCCCTTGCGACGCCTGCTTCCTCGACTATTCGACTGACGGAGGTGCTTTTGTAGCCTTCCTCCAAAAACAACCGAACGCACGCCGTTAAGATTTTTCTTTTTGTTTCACTGCTGTTTCTACGCAAATATATCACCTGTTTATAATATTATTAGTATGTATACCAATAATATCATATAGCGTACAAAAAAGCAAGATCATGTTGATTATTAGCCCGTTATGAGTAGGTTTTGCTTAAAATAAACGATTTTTCATATAATAATGCACTAAACCCCTCGGATAATGCAGACGCATATCCGAGGGGTTTTGGCCGTTTCTGTATCAAAATATATTGTTTTGAGGTGCTTTACGAGGGCTCAGCTGCTTGATTATATAAAATAAGATGCGGGAGATTCGCCGTTATTCGCATTCGCATATACTTTTTCTTGTGTGCAAAATCGAAGATGGCGTTACTGAAAATTCGTCAAGCCCCCATTTGCAAAGCAAGGGAATAAGACGTGTATCGGCTGCCGCTTCTCCGCACATTCCGACGGGGATGCCTGCCTTTTTGGCGTTTTTGATCGTTGTTTCGATAAGGCGCAGAACCGCAGGCTGAATCGGGTCATACAGCTTTGAAACAGCAGCGTTTCCTCTGTCAACAGCCATGGTGTAGCCCGTCAGGTCGTTTGTGCCGATGGAAAAGAAATCAACCTCTTTTGCAAGCAAATCGGAAATTATTGCCGCCGACGGAGTTTCTATCATAACGCCCACAGGAATGTCGGCGAATTTAAGACCCTCATTTTTAAGCTCATCTTTGCATTCTTCGATAAGGGCTTTTGCTCTTCGAACCTCGTCAAGTGTCGTTACAAGCGGAAGCATAACTTTTATGTTTCCGAAAACCGCTGCGCGGAGAATTGCACGAAGCTGAATTTTAAAAATTTTAGGGTTGTCAAGGCAGTATCTTATCGCGCGGTGCCCGAGAAACGGGTTGTCCTCTTTTTCGATTTTAAGGTAATCTATCGCTTTATCTCCGCCTATATCGAGTGTGCGAATGATAACCTCCTTGCCGTCCGTTATCTTTGCGACGGTTGAATATGCTTCGTACTGCTCCTGCTCTGTGGGAAGAGAGGCTCTGTCCATAAACAGAAATTCCGTTCTGAAGAGCCCTATGCCCTCGCCGCCGTTTTGCAATACGTTCTGTGCGTCCTCAGCCTTGCCGATGTTGCCGTACACATGCTTTTTTACGCCGGATTTTGTAACGGTTTCTTTTGAGAAGTATTCGTTGAGGCTTTCTTTTTCCTTCAGATATGCCGCCTGCTTGGTTCTGTATTCTTCAAGCTCTTCCTCTGTGGGGTCGGTAAATACTTTTCCCTTGAAGCCGTCTGCAATAATCATATCGCCGTCCGAGATTTTTTCAACCGCATTGACGACCGACAAAACGGCGGGTATGCCCATGGCACGGGCGAGTATTGCGCTGTGACTCGTAACGCCGCCGACTTCGGTGATAATTGCGGAAACATTTTCCCTGTTTATTTGTGACGTCATGGACGGGGTGAAATCCTTGGCGATGAGAACAGAGCCCTTCGGTACGGATGAAATATCCACACTTTTTACACCCAGAAGAATGCGCAAAAGGCTGTCTCTTATATCCTTTACATCCGAGGCGCGTTGGCGCGTAAGCTCGTCGTCAACACCCGAGAACATATTGATAAACATCGTGCATATGCTGTCAACCGCCGCTTCGGCAACAGAGCCGTTGTCGATTGCTTCTTCCATCTGTGCGAGCATAAACGGGTCCTCAAGCATAACAAGATGTCCCTCGAGTATCTCCGCCTCTTTCTTTCCGGCAGCCTTTTTAAGCTCCGCCACAAGTGATTTTGTTTCGTCGGAAAAGTCGGCGACTGCCGAGTGCAGACGCTTTTTTTGATGATCCGAATCGGTAAATTTTACGGATGAATAGTCAAGGTTTGTGTCCCTTATAACAACGGCCTTGCCGATTCCGAAGCCTTGAGATGCGCCGATTCCTTTAAGCATTAAACCCACCCTTTCATTAAGCCGCGGCAATATTATTCTTCGCCGAAGCCCGATGTGATAAGCTCTTCGGCTTTTTTGAGCATTTCGTTTTCGTCTGCGCCGCTGCACTCTACGGTGATTTCGCTTCCGCATTTGATGCAGCCTGCCATTATATTCATAATGCTCTTGCCGTTGATCCTTTTACCTCCGAAAACAATGTCAACGTCCGAAGAGAATTTAGACATTTCCGTTACAAAGGTGTTTGCCGGACGCATATGAAGTCCCATTTTATTAGTGATTGTAAAAGTTTTCTGTACCATAATAATTCTCCTTATGTTTGATACCTGCCGAGAGGATGATGCCCCTCGGCACGGTTTCTGATTGTTTGTTATACGGATTCTTTACGATCCTTTTTAAGAAGACCGAGCATCAGCGCTCCGACAACCGAGCCTGCAATAAGGGCTACGATATAGAGAAACGGATGGTCGCATACTATAAATGTGAAGATTCCGCCGTGAGGTGCGGGGCATGTAACGTTGAACAGTGATGTAAGAGCACCTGCGACAGCAGAGCCTACTAAGCATGAGGGGATAACTCTGACCGGGTCGGAAGCGGCGTAGGGGATAGCACCCTCCGTAATGAAGCACAGACCCATAAGATAGTTTACGGGGCCTGATTTGATTTCTTCCGATGTCCACTTCTTCTTGTTGAAGGTTGTCGAAAGTGCGATTGCAATCGGGGGAACCATACCGCCTATCATAACAGCCGCCATAATCCATGTGTTGCCGTCGGCTATTGCAGCCGTGCCGAAAACATAAGCCGCCTTGTTGAACGGGCCGCCCATATCCGTTGCCATCATTGCCGCAAGTACTATGGAAAGGAGTATTTTGCTTGTATCGCCGAGCGACGAGAGGAACGAGGAAAGACCGGAGTTGACAACGCCTATAACAGGGTTTACAAGACACATAAGGAGGCCCATGATAAGCGTGCCGAAAAGAGGATATATAAATACGGGCTTTATTCCGTCCATTGATTTCGGAAGCCAAGAAAATGCCTTTTTGAGGAGATTTACAATAATACCGGCAAGGAAGCCTGCGAGCAGAGCACCGAGAAAGCCCGACACCGCTTTGTCGTCTCCGGTAAGGCTTTGGTTTTCAATCAGCGAGCTGAAGGTGTAACCGTTTGCCGCAAATACGCCGCCTATCATACCGGGCAAAAGACCCGGTCTGTCGGCAACGGACGATGCGATATAAGCCGAAAGAATGGGGAGCATAAGCGCAAATGCCGCTTTGCCTATCCAGAACACAATTGCCGCAACGGGACTTGTAAAGCCGAAGGTTCCGCCGACATCGGCATTGCCTGCAAGCGTATCGAACAGGAAGCCGAGAGCTATGAGAACTCCGCCGCCGACAACGAACGGTAGCATATGCGAAACACCGTTCATGAGATGCTTATAAAGTTTGTGCCAGCCGCTTTCCTTTTCGTCGTCATCAATAGGCTGCTTTTCACTTTCGTCGGCGTGATATATTGCGGCTTTTCCGTCAACGATTTTTTTGATAAGCTCCTCGGGCTTGTTTATTCCGTTTGAAACCGAGGTCTTTACAACCGGCTTGCCGTCGAAACGTGCCATTTCGACGTTTTTATCTGCGGCAATGATTATTCCGTCGCATTCTTCGATTTCCTTTTTTGTGAGCACGTTTTTAGCACCGCCGGAGCCGTTGGTTTCGGCTTTGAGCGGAAAGCCTAATTTTTCGCCCGCTTTTTCAAGTGCCTCTGCCGCCATATAGGTATGCGCTATGCCCGTCGGACAGGCTGTAACTGCGAGTATTCTGTAACCCTTCGGCTTTACTTCGGGTTTTACCGCTTCCTCGGGGTATTTCTCCGCTTCCTTTTTGTCGATTATTTCTAAAAATTCGTCCGCCGTTTTTGCGCCCCGTAGAGCCGCGCAAAATTCCGGTTCCATAAGCATTACCATAAGACGGGAGAGTATTTCGAGATGTAAATCTCCGTCAACGGGAGCGGCAATCATAAACAAAATGTCCGAGGGCTTGGAGTCGGGAGCACCGTAATCAACGCCGTTCGGAACCGTTATTGCCGAAAGACCGGGAGTCTTTACGCTGTCCGATTTTGCGTGCGGAACGGCAATTCCTTCTCCGATTGCGGTCGAGCCCTGAGCCTCTCTTGCAAGGATAGCCTCCTTGTACGCCGCCTTGTCGGCAAGATTTCCTGCTTTTTCGTGCAGGGAAATCAGCTTGTCGATTGCCTCTTCCTTGTCGGTGAGAGAAACATTAAGAGCAATCGCATCTTTTTTTAATAAGTCGATGATTTTCATAAGTATTCCTCCTTATTTATACTCCGCGTTAAAGACGCGTTCAATTTCTTCACGGGTTGCAAGCTTTTCGGAAAAGGCCGTTGCGTTTCCGCACGCCGAGCCGAGTCTTAAAGCGTATGAATAGTCGGCGGTCTTGATATATCCTGCCGTAAAGCCTGCTACCATACTGTCTCCGCAACCGACGGAGTTTATGAGCTTGCCCTTTGCGTTGCCTATTTTGTGGACGCTTCCGTTTTCGTCCGTAAGCATTGCGCCGTCCTTTGCCATTGAAACAAGTACGTTTCTAGCTCCTGCCTCTTGAAGCATTTTAGAATATTTTACAATGTCATCGTCGCTTTTAATTTGGACCGAGAACAGGTCGCCGAGCTCGTGATGATTCGGCTTTATTAAAAACGGTTTGTATTTGAGCACGTTTTTGAGCAAATCGCCCGTTGCGTCAACCACGCAGTTTATATTTCTGTCGCCGACTCTCTCAAGTATTTGCTCGTAAATGTCATCGGGGAGGGTATTCGGGATAGAGCCTGCGAGGATAAGGTAATCTCCGCTCTTTATGCCGTCAAGCTTTCTTAAAAAGCTCTGCATATCCTCTTTTGTGATTTCGGGGCCGCAGGCGTTCAAATCAATTTCCTTGTCGGCCTTGATTTTGACGTTTATTCTCGTATCGCCGTTTTTAAGATGATTAAAGTCGCAGTTGATACTGTCGTTTTTGAGCATTTCTTCAAGCTTTTTTCCGGTAAAGCCTCCGAGAAAGCCGAGTGCCGTGTTGGGAATTCCGAGCTGTGTGAGTATGACCGACACGTTGATGCCTTTTCCGCCGTAATAGATTTCTTCGCTGTCCGTACGGTTTATGTCATCGGTTCTGAGAGCTTTGAGCTTCATCACATAGTCGAGAGCCGGATTCAGAGTAACGGTGTAAACCATTAAGCAGTTACCTCCTTCACTACCGTTTTTGATTTAAGCTGTTCGTCATCGCATTTGTCGCAGACTATACACGCCGCAGCAACCGGTGAAAATGATACCGCCGAAACTTTTCCGAACTTTGTGTGGTCGCAAAGCACATAGGTTACAAAGCTGCGCTCCATGGCAACGGCTTTCAGCATTGCTTCCTCGGTGTCCGGGGTTGTAAAGCCCTGCTTTTCGCTGACTCCGTTTGTTCCGATGAACGCTTTTGAAAAGTTATATTTCTGAAGATTTGAAGCGGCTACTAAGCCTATGATTGCCTCGGTTGTGCTTTTTAATTCACCGCCGATAACAAAAACCTTGCAGCCCTTGGCCGTCAGCTCCTTTGCATGGGCGATTCCGTTGGTTACAAAGGTCGCTTTGGAAGAGGTTATATATTTGGTCATAAGAAAGGTGGTCGTGCCTGCGTCGATAAAAACGAAATCATCATCATTTATCTGCGATGCGGCATATTTTGCTATTTCTTCCTTTTCGTTTATATTCATCAGCGATTTTTCGTTGAAATCCTCCTCGTTGTGGAGAAATTCCTGCCCGAGAACAGTCGCTCCGCCGTGAACCTTGTTTATTTTTCCGAGCTGGGAAAGAGCCAAAAGGTCACGCCTTATCGTAGATTCGCTTGTTTCGAATTTTTCGGCAAGCTTTGAAACGGTAACCGAGCCGTTTTGACGCAGAATTTCAAGTATCTGCGCTCTTCTGTCGGTTATAAGCATATTCACACCTCCGATATCTCTGTTGTGCCTTAATTATACAAAAACGGTCAAATACAGTCAATATCGCGCAATAAAATTCAGCGTTTGTGCTTATAGTGTGCCCGTTTTGTTATCTAATATGCAATATTATTGAACCGTAAATGCGCACTTTTGCACGTTTTAAATTTTTCAATCATAAAAATACGCATCGGATAACATAAAAAAATCCGCCCGAAAGGCGGACGACATCAGTCATAAATTCCGTTAGCAGACGGAAAAACAGCCAGTGAAAAACTGCGGCTTTTTCGTTTTTCTCGTTTTTGACAAAAATAAAAAACCGAAAACCCTTGAAAACAAAGGCTTTCGGTATTGCTTGTGTCTGTGGGGTACAGAAAAGATGTTTTTATGTTTTTTGTGGATAGA
>JAFEHB010000365.1_pt1 | contig 20848 bp, 17 predicted proteins | sample 9267121 | NCBI WGS metagenome assembly JAFEHB01 (sample SAMN17103336, study PRJNA684904) | human gut metagenome | isolation source: diarrhea sample from child under the age of five | host: Homo sapiens | place: South Africa: Mafikeng, Mafikeng Provincial Hospital | collected 2019-09 | reverse complement strand
AGCCGGTACAGGGAGGCTATCCGGGAATGGCACCACAGCAGCCGACTCAGGGAGGCTATCCGGGAATGCCGGGTCAGCAGCCGACTCAGGGAGGCTATCCGGGAATGGCGCCACAGCAGCCGACTCAGGGAGGCTATCCGGGAATGCCGGGTCAGCAGCCAGTGCAGGGAGGCTATCCGGGAATGGCACCACAGCAGCCGGTACAGGGAGGCTATCCGGGAATGGCACCACAGCAGCCGACTCAGGGAGGTTATCCGGGAATGCCAGGTGGCGACGAGAATAACCAGCAGTAAAAAATATATTTTAAATACCGGCAGGTAACACCGGTGAAGCATAACGCTGTCATAGAACACAGCGTTATGCTTCGTTTTCAGAAACAATTTGGGAGGAAACTTTCATGGGCAGTAACAATGCACAGACAGGAAGAAACAGAACAGAAGTTAAAGAAAAATTAGATCTGATTCTTGAATCTGCAGAAGCACAGCATCCATTCAGTAAGAAAAACTATGTTTTTATGCGAAAACTTGTTTTTTTGTGGATTGTTGGCAACGATAATCAGATAGTGCAGTATTTAAAATCAGAAATTCAGAGCATTGTTGAAGACAGACGCTCCATCTGGATCATACACAGCGATCCGTCCAATATAACAGATAAAGATATTTATCACAAAATCTATGAGGGAATAGAATGTGCATCAACAAATTATCTTGGGGTAGATATGGATCATCTGATGGTCTGCCCGATCTTTCTTAAAGGCTGTTTTGAACAGAAAGAAAATGCAGAGCATTTTACCCAGGCAGCTGTTTATGTGCAGGAAGAAATGAAAAAGAGACATCGTTACATTGAATGGAGTCCTTTTATTCTGACAAGCGATGAAGACATTGATATGACAAGAAATCAGATTCAGTTTTCTGTTCAGTTTATGGAAAGAATCATGGAAGAAGGCAGAAAAGCTTTTCTGGACTGCTGTTGTCCGGCCTGTGTGATTTCGGATGTGAATGAAATAGGGCAGGCAATATCCATAGAGCAGGCAGCCAAAATTATAGTGATGCTTACTGTATTCAGAAATACAAGCTGTGAAAATGAAGATACTCTGGCATCCATTATGATGCCGGTTCAGGAATATGAAAAGGAATATTTCTTTTCTGCGAGAGCAGTTTCCATCTGTGAACCAGTGAAATCACTGATGCTGAACCGTCTGCTGGCAGTTCACAGATGCTTCCAGAATGGTCTGTTTCCGCAGCAGAAACTATTCGACAAACTGGAACATTCTTTTTTTGAAGGGAAAGAATGGAAGGAACAACTGGATAAAGTTGCTCATGATCAGAATTATACAGTTCTGACAGAATCTATTTACAGCAATATACCGCTTGCAGATAACAGAATGTATGAGCAGATGTTAAGAAAATTCTGCCAGAAATATTATTTTGAACCTCTTTCGGACGAGAGAGAGCAATTATTAAAGAAATGGTGGAAATCATTTCTGGAAGAATTTTTTTTGCATTTGGCAGGATCTATGGAGAGTCTGGACAAAATTGAAGAGAACCGGGAAAAAATTATAGATAAAGTACCGAAGCTGAATATAAATAGTCCACAGAACAAGTTTATAAATGACATGAGAAAGAGTTGTGAGGCCTGGCTGATCAATGAACTCAGAGTCTTTCCACAAAAGATGGTTGAGGAGGCAATGAAACCAGAAGGTATTTATGTAAGAGCATTTCGTCAGAATAAAGAATTTCTGCAGGATATTTTTCAAAAGATGGAAGATGCGATGCAGCGAGAGATAAAACGTCTGCAACAGACAGAATTATTGCTGAATACCGGTGGTGGTCATATTTCAAATGCACAGGATGAGGCAGAACACTGGTTTCAGGACTATAAGAACACTGTACCGACGAAAGTAAAAGAAGTTTACAAAGATTATCGGACAATCTTGTGCAGGATGTTCCAGTCAAACGAGAATCATACCGGAACTATGAGCGGAAATCTTCTGGAAAATTACAGCAAGATTGTTTCCGGAAGTATTGAAAGCCGGGAAGCTTACATGAAAAAGAATCTGACGAATCTGGCAGCATCTGATATGGAACAGCTGCTCACAAAGCTGGAGCAGAGTTGGCGGTATCCTCTCCGTATGATCGGAAGCGTAGATCAGAACAAAGAACAGAAACTGTATGTTATGGGAAACAGGGACAATTACCTGTGCAGAAGAATACGGGAGCAGGAGGGGCACTATCAGATCGCATTTAAAGAGTGCCCACTGGATGATCGTCTGGAAATTGTAAGGGTTTCTGACAGAATGACAGAAGGACAGATTATAACAAAAGAACAGGAGAGTGAGAAAGTTGAATTATAAACCGCTGAAAGGATTAAGAGGAATACAGATGCAGGCGGATTTTACAAGATTTCAATTTTCCTGGGATTCTGCCGGAAATGATTCCAGAGTTCATTTCATCTGGATATACAAAGAAGATGAGCTAAACAATCCAAGGATGTTTTCGTATGCACAGTGTATAGATAATCATATACAGGTGGCATTTCAATACAATAATATTCCTATGCAGGAGATACGAAAAATCCGTTTTCTGGTTTTTCTGTCGGAAGATCAGAGAGCTCCTTCAAGAGAAGATCTTGCCAGCCTGTATCAGGATTCGGAATATATCTGCGAAGTATGCTGCGGGACCGGGGAGGTAAAATGGAGATGGTCACAGGAACCTACAGGAATGACCCTTCTTATGAACAGCAACAAAAAAATACCGGAAAATATTCTGTATTATGAATATAGATATGGAAATAAAATATTTCAATTTGAAATACCGGGAGAAATAAATTACGGTGAAAACAGTTATAAAGGTATTTATTTTCCGGCTTTACAGGAACCACCGGTATTAAAGTCCAGAGAACCGAATATTATGCTCTCGGTTGGGAAAGAAGAACCCAGAGGCGGGGGACTTTTTAGAAAATTTGCAGATATGTTCAGAAAATAAGAGGAACAAGGAGAGAAAGCGATGGGATATTATCCGATTAAGTGTGTCCATTGTATGCGTTCTGTAGCGATGGATGAAAGATGCGTAAAAATGGTACCGGAAGAAGTTAAAACGTTCAATTCAAGACTCGACGGATCACAGCCGATAGTAGTCTTAAATAATAATAAGAAAAACAAGCAGATTGAGTACAAAAGTCTGAGAGAACTTCGAAACAGTCATGTTATCGAACATGAGGAAATTCATCCAATTAAGATTTCCGGGGAGTATCAGAACATTGAAGAATGTAGAAAAGATTTTGTTCAGTCGATTGATGTGAAGGATCTGGAAATTGATGGAACAAAGATGAGCGGTACGATTCGCAAATTTTATTGTCCATACTGTCATAATGAGATTATTTCAATGGCAGGCAAGCTGCCAATGTATCTGATCAGTATTATGGGACCGAGTTCTGCCGGAAAAACGGTATATCTTACAGTACTTCATAAGCTTCTGGGTGGAATAAATTATCCGCTGCCGCAGGGACATCTGTCATTCGATAATTTTGGAGAGATGAGTAATGAGTTCCGTAAATTTGCTCTTGCTCTTAACAGAACAGGAACTCTGCCAAGTACAACAACAGAAAACCGTAAAGATCCATATCTTCTGCGTGTGAATTATATTGCAGATGATAATTCTCAGGAAGTGAATAAACAGTGTCTTATCGGGCTGATAGATATGCGAGGTGAGATGCTTCATGGGGATCATGATGATGATCTGATGGATTTTAACCTTCCACAGTTTAAAGAAGCGAATGGATTTATCATGATGGTTGATCCGGAGACTCTGGAGGGCGTCTATAACCATCTTCCGGAACAGTATTTTGGGGGAAGAAGCATTGAACAGCTGGATGAGACTCTTGGGTCAATGAGACAGACGATCATAAACTGTATCACAGCAGAGATGGGATGTATTGAAAAACCAAGTGTAGTGGCACTTGCAAAGCAGGATATTCTTTGCAGAAATTACCAGCAGCTTGGAATCCCGCTTAACCAGCCGGTAATTGCACCAAATTTCAGACCAGTCAAAGGTACAAATCTTAAGGCATCTTACTATGAGCCGATGAGCAAATCAACCCGATCCTGTATTTCATATCTTTCGGGAAGTTTTACATCGTTTCTGGAAACTACTTTTAAGGAACCGTATTTTGTATCGCTTTCTGCATTGGGAAGCTTTGTAAATATAAGTGGAAATAAATTGGATAATGTTGCAAAGATACGACCAGTTCGTGTAGAAGAACCGATTCTTAAATTACTGATGGATTTTAATTTCCTTCCAAAGTTCTGCAGTGATGAATATTATGCAGATCCACAGGGAGTCATGAATGAGTGGGGAAAGGTTTTTGCAGAAAACTGGGTAGAAGAAGAAGAAGAGATGGATCAGCCAAAAAAACATTTTTGGAACAAAGGTAAAAAATAGGAGGGACTTGCCATGATAGGTCAGCATATATATTCCAGATGCCTGGAAGGATATTTCTCAAAATCTGGTCTGAATGCCGACAGTACAACTGTGACGATCAGCGTGAATATGTTTGCGAGAATGGAACAGGCAAAGCTGGTTGCAAAAGAATGCGAAAAAATAAGTACGCTGGAAGATATCCGTCCTGTTCCGCAGGAAATACAGGGAGCATATCGGGGAGTACTCAAAATTCGAAGATTAAACCAGCAGATTACAGTGGTGTGCCGTTCTTATCGCCTTCATTCCACAGGAAGCGGTGAAAGCAGAGATTTTACATATGGAAGCAGTTATATTCTTGCAGGAGATGATAAGGAACATTTCCTGGAATCACCGGAATATGTGCTGAATATTCAGGATTTTGAGGCATATCCTTCAGTTATGCAGCGAATTCAGGAATCCAGAATGCAGGGAAACGGAGGAAAAATTGAGGCAAACGAAGAATATTCTCTGTTTCGAAGTAATGCTCTGGAAATTTCAACAGATATTTTTCAGAAAGCAGGTTTTACAAAAGAGCTTTTTGTAGAATATATTTCCAGTATTATTCAGAGGGTTTCTCTTTCACATTATTCAGGACATGAGAATGATAAGGTACTTATAATTCTGCCGCGGGCGTACAACCAGGGATGGGAAAGAAGCGGTGGAAATGCCTATGCAGAAGAAATACTGGTGGCAACAATGAAACTTCTCCCGACATGTGTGGAAGAACAGCTGAATGCAACTACCGGTGGAAGAGAAGATCCAACGGCTCCTGTACTGGATGGATATCAGCTTGTATTTATGGAGCCATGTAATACAAAGAGCTGGAAACTGAGTGAATATTCTGTTATTGATCTGGATCAGCAGGAAAGCTGGATTTCTAAAGATCTGGATACATCGTATGGAGAATTTCTCTGGAATTATCTGAATGCTCCGGAAGTCAGAGAGAAGTTTGAGAAAGAATATGAAAGTCTGTTCAATGAAGGGAAAAGAGAGGAACAGGATCAGGCACCGGAGAAATTCAGTTTTCTTCTGGATCTGCACTGCCAGGAAACGGATGGATTTGCTGATATCCACAAGAGACACCGCCTGTTATTTGATCTGTTAGATTATAACGAAGAAGGCTGGACGGAGAGAAGTACATATGTTGCAGCTGAAATATTGAAACTGGAAATTCGGGAGCCACAGTATGATACCAGACTGGAGAATGCTCTTCTGGAACTGGCAGAGCAGGAAACGTGTCCGTCAGAGTTAAAACCGTTTATTGTAACCGTTCTTCTGCAGAATATTCTGAATGGTAATGGCAGGGAAGAAAGCATTCAGTGGATCTGCCGGGAAATACAGAACGATATGGTTGTGAGCAAACTCAGAGAAGCAAACCAGTATGTGCTGCAGAATGAAGACAGTATTATATGGTACGAAAAAAAATCACTCCTGAAGCTGTATATGGAAATCTGCAAAAATTCAGAACTTGGGGCAGATGAAGGTGTAAAAAGTGAGATTTTGTCAATTCTGACAGACTGGCATATACAGTTATTTATTAAAGGAGACTGGCAGAACTGTGCCACAATTATGAGCATTCTTGCGGCACAGCTGGAAAATCCGGAACTGAGAGAAGAAAACAGAAAAGAAATATATGAAAATCTTCTGGATGTACTGCTTTCCGGAGAGAAAGAAAGTGAAAAACAGATTTCGGATATTCTGAAACAGGAAGAACGGAAATTTACTGTATATCCGCGAAATCTGAAACTGTTCCGTGAGTGCTTTGAAAAGAAAGTCCGTGAAGACGGAATCAGTATAGGCGACGGAATAATCTGGCAGTTGACTTATCTTGCTGTGTCCGGAGATGAGGTTTATTTACATGAACACTGGAGACCACTTCACAAAGATCTTGTTGTTAAATACAGAAACATATATAAAAGAGAAATTTTTGAGGAAATCTATAAAGATTTTAGAGGATGGATATCTAACAGTGATGAGAAGAAACTTCCGCTGATATGCAGTGCGGTTGCGGTAACGGAAGCCAATAATCTGCTTTATGGATATCCGGAATATTGTCCAACTATGCAGAAACTGCGTTCGATAATGAAGTTCCTGGAAAATAATGGAAGATATCAGTCAGCAACAAATCTGCTTTACAGACGTTATAGTGTTCTGGAAGAAATGGAACAGAAAAAATCTTTCTTTATCAATGAATTGAACAGGGAAGAACAGTGGATGCTGCTCTTTAGCAATGAATTTTCCGATAATAAAGATGAACTGTTAAGTAAAGTAAAAGAAGAATTTGCAGGTATGCGAAAAGAATTCTTCAGTGTTGCGAAAAAACTGGAACTGATTGACAAAGAACAGTTAAAGAAAACAGCAGACATTTATTTTGAATTATGTGAGAAGTATATCAGAGAAAATAACAAAAATGCAGATGCACTGGATGCGTGGTGCTGGGTTTGCAGAAATGAAATTCATGAAATAGAAACTATTTCAAAGAATATAAGTTTTAATGCGTATGTTATCAAGCTGTTCCGTCAGAGAATGGCAGCGACATCACAGGAGTCAGCAGAGGCTCTGAGTATAGGTGATATTCTGTTCCTGAAAGAGAAAAAAATTCTGCCTCTGGGAGCAAACTGGGGATTTCTGGATGTGGTTGGCACTTTATATGATGCTGATCCGAATTATCAGTCAGAAGAATTCCTGCAGATTCGAAATAAAATTGTTCTTGAACATAATGATATAATAAAAAAAATATATCTGTCGGCTTTGACAGAAAAGCGTGAGATGCTCCTGAGAGATAACATAAAAAAAGAAATTACATATAATGTTGCTCTTCTGGAGGAGCAGATTCGTCAGGATCTGAAAGGCACAGAGAGGTCGGTTCTTGAAAGTGTGACAATGGCTGTCTGGAGAACCAGAATAGAGAAAGAAAAGATACTTACTGCATTTCAGTTACTGGAAATTATTCTGTGTTATGGAAATCAGAAAGACTATGGTGTATACGATGGTGAATATGTAAAAGAAAGTATTTTACGGGAATTGTTTGCGATAGCTCAGAACAAAATCGAGGTATTTGAGGATAAACAGCTGGTAAATGAATATCGAAAACTGAATCGTACAAACAAAATCCTTATGGAACAGTCCGGAATCATGCAGTGTCTGCAGGAACTGCCAAAAGAGTGGCAGCAGGACTATGCTGTCCGAAGCGAAAGAAATAAATCAGGATGGCTTCTTACAGGAATTTTGAGCGGTGTTTTTGTTTTGGCTGGAATTGCAGCAGAGGTTCTGTTTTTTATTTTTTATAATCATATAGACATAAACATTGCGGTTCTGACAGGCATCCTGTTGAGTGCAGCAGGTATAGTAGGAGCAATTGTAGTTCTTATCTGTATGCTGATTTCACTTAATCGATAGAAAGACGGATGAAGCAGGGAGGAAAAACTGCTGTGAAAGAAGAAAACAACACAGAAAAGAAAGAATTTCCAAAAGATATAGATTATGTAAACCCTTATGTGGGACTGGACAAAATCTATGAAAAAGATCCCTACAAAAATCTGGCGGACGGTTCTAAGAAAAAAAAGACGAAGCAGCCTGCTGAAAAACAAAAAACGGAAAAAAACAGAAAAAGCGGATGGAAACTTGGCATAGTACTTGGTATTATGCTGGGCGTTGGCGGATATCTGTTTATCAGTAGAAACGGGACCGAATTATTAAACCAAAGGTTACAGACCGGCAAAACAGCAAATACAGTAAAACAGGCCAAGGCACCGAGTCAGACTGCAGCGTCAGAACCAACAGCGACACCGGAACCAACAGCGACGCCAGAACCGACAGCGACGCCGGAACAAACCGCAACGCCTGCACCGGACTGGCATTCAGCAGTTACGGATGAAGAGCAGGAAGCACAGATGAAAGAAGGTACATGGCTGGATCGAAATTATATGACCAGCCTGATGGATGCAAGTGGAGCAAGATATGGTGTCTATGTGATGGATCTTACCAATTATACCAATTATGCGATTGGAGAGGCAGATACTCCGCTTCCGGCATCTGCATTGATTGGAATTCCAATTATGTATACGATTGCAGAGGGAATAGACCGAGGGGTCTACAGTATGGATACGCTCATCAGATTTTCGTATACGTTTCAAAATGGACGGGGTGGATATACAGCACAGCAAAATGGACAGATGCTGACGATAAGAGAACTGCTGGTGGTAGGCCTGACATCCAGTGATAATAATGCCTGGAATTCCCTGATGGATTATCTGACCCGTGAGCAGATTAATACGATATGTCATCAATATGGATATGACAGTGTAGATCTTCAGCGGGCAATTATGAATGGTACATCATCACAGGAGAATTATATCAGTGCAAGGGATGCTGCAATGATGCTGAATGCCATCTATCAGGATAATTTCGATGAAATTGACAGTAACTTTTTAAGACAGTACTTCAGAATATCAGTAAGTGATACTGCCAACAAGGGAATGTATCCGGCATGTACAAATGCAGGCAATCTGCTGAATTTGAATGGTGTTACGCAAATGCGATATAATGAAGTCGGTCTGGTTGAAAATGGAGATGAAGTGTTCATTATGGCAGCACTGACAATAGATGGAAAACAGGAAACATCAGCTCCATGTGTGACGAATGAAGCAGCCTATGTGCTGGCAAATCTGAAAAAGGGGGAAAGGTAAAGTGAATACAGAAACAAAAGGAAAGACCATAGGAAAAATTCTCCTGATATTTTTTCTGATTCTGGCATTTACAGGGATCGGAATTCTGATTCAGGTTTTTGCAAGGCAGTCGACAGAACTGGCAAAGCAAAAAAAAGAGGAAAATGGAATTCAGGAGCAGATTAGCGCAAAGAATGACGATATAGCAGAGCTGGAAAAGGAAAAAGAACAGTTAAATTCAAAATTACAAGAGCAAAAAGCAGCTGAGGAAGAGCAGCAGAAGGATCCAGAGGGATTACCGGGACTGCTGGATAGAATAACTCCGATATTAGAAGGACAGGAAGGAACCTGGTCTGTTTATGTAGAGAACCTGGATAATGGACAATCTGAGAAGTATAACGATTCACCGATGAAAGGTGCAGGACTTTTGAAACTGTATGTTATGGGAGCTGCCTATACGCAGAATCAGAATGGTACTGTTCAGGTAGATCCGAATTTGATACACACAATGATTGGTGCTAATGATAATGAAGTCGCAAATCAGATACTGGATCAGATTGGTGGAACAAAGTATGTAAACCAGTATATGAAAGAGAATGGTTATGAAGAAACCAACATGGAAGACCAGTTTGGAGAGAAGAGCATTACATCTGTGTCAGATTGTGGGAAGTTTCTGGAAAACGTTTATAAAAATAGTGAAGAAAAGGCAGGAGATGCTGCATCAGAAAATATATCAGACAAAATGATGGCAGACATCAGAAATCAGAAAACGTCAGGAAAAATCTGGGAGGGACTTGGACAAGAGCATGGATTTGCGAACAAGACTGGAAATCTTGATGGTGTAGAAAATGAAGCAGCAATTATATTTAATGAAAATGGACCGGCCTACATTATATGTATTATGTCGCAGGATGTAGATAAGAATGCTGCGCCGGATGTTATTAAAATGCTGTCTTCGGAGGTATACAGTTATTTTTCTGATAGTGAAGCAGAATCAGAAAATCCGGAGGAAACTGCTGACGATGCAGAGGACTCTACGGATGAAAGTACAGATGCTACAGAGGAATCTGAGGATGGGACTGATGAAAATACAGAGGACTCTATGGATGAAACTACTGATAATACATTCCAATCTGAATAAATTGCACAATGTCTGAAATTAGAAGGAAAGGTAGCTTTGTTATGACAAAAAAGAAAAAAAGCAGGATCAGAATTATTGCAGGTCTGGTGCTTTGCGTCTTACTCCTGGCTGGTACAGCAGGACTGGCAGTGGCAGATAAGAAAATAAATGATGATCTGAAAAACGCAAGCAGTATTGAAAATAATCCAGAACTGATTGAAGCAAAAAAGACATACAACGACCTGAAAACAGAAGTTGATGATCTGAAAAAAAAGGTAAAACCGACGGAAGAAAAAGAATAATAACAGACGGCAAAAATGAGGGGATATTATGACATTCATAGGGAAAAACAAGAAGACAGGTACGCAGGACGGATTCAGAGGGAATTCTTCCTTCCAGAATCAGCCAGGGAATGCAAACTGGGGAAATTTTGGAAATGATTATGGAAATACAGCCGGAAACCCGTTTGGAAATAATTATGGAAATGGGTCGGACAACTGGGGTGGCAGTTCACCATTTGGCGGAACTGGCGGGTTTGGTCCGGTTAATTATAATATGACTGGTGGAAGGCCGTCGCTCCAGCAAAAAACAGAAACGCATTTTTCAAAAAGCTTTTTGATTGTTTCTATCATAGCATCAGTGATTTTTTTTCTTCTGGGAGAGGTTATTTACAGAACACTTATTACAGATGTGAACTCTGTGTTTTTTATGGGAGTTTACTTTGCTGTGTTCGGACTGATTTTGTCATCTGCATTTTTTATTGTATCCAGAGTGATTGGTTTGGATATCACCTCAAAGAAAATTCTGGTTTCAGGGATCTGCATTCTTATGCTTCTGGTATTGGGGATTTTTTTTGAATTTATTTATGAATTGAACTTTGGTTCTACAATGGTTCAGACAGATAAATATATTTTTGCGATTGATAATTCTGGGTCTATGCAGGATAATGACCCAAATCAGGAAAGAGTGGCGGCAATTAAGAAACTTCTGGCTAATCGTGAAGACAATGCACAGTTTGCAGTGTATTCATTTGGAGATGTGATTCAATGTATACGTGAACTGAATCCGATTTCCAATGGAATAGATGATTTTGCAACGTCACCTTCAGGAGGAACTCCGATCGTAGGTGTTTTGAGCAAAATTATGGAAGATATGGAATCTGGAACTCTGCCATATGATGAGGGATGCCAGGTAATCCTTCTCACGGACGGATATGCTACAGATACCAGCTTTTTAAATTTTGAATTAAATAAAACGTTGAAGAAATTCAATAAGAAAAAAATCAGTATCAGTACGGTAGGTCTGGGATATGTAGATGAAAAGTTACTGAATAATATTTCCGGAAAAACTGGTGGAATCAGTGTAACAACAGATAATGTAGATGAACTGGAGAAAGCAATGGCATCTGCAGTGCGGGTGACTGACAGTAGCAGAAATCTTCTGTCATCAAGGGCAAGGACGGATCATAACTGGCTGTATGCACTTATGAGAATTATATTTCTGATTATTCTGGGTGCAGGATTTCTGGGAATTAAACTTGCAGCTACAGATGATACAACCAATGTAAAAATGATCTGCATTTCCTCAATGATCGGAATTGTGGCAGGAGCCCTGGTTATGGAAATTGGTCTAAATCTGATTCTAAGTGAATTTTTTGCCCGTCTCTTGATGTCAGTACTGTTTGGACTGATAATAACGACAATTGAGAAAACTGTAATGACCATGAGTCAGGGCGGACTTGGTGATATCGGTATAAGGCATTTCTAAGTCGCGAAATAAATATAGTCAGCAGAGGAGTTTCAAATGAAAAAGTGCAGTATATGTGGCTGCGAGGTAAATGATAAATTTGCATATTGTCCTCAATGCGGGAACAAACTCAAAGAAGAAAATACAGATGCAGTCTGGCCGGAATTTCCGGAAACAGATCCGTATAATCAGGATGGATTTTATAATGATGACAGTGTGAATTCAAATGAAGAAAATATAAAAGAGAATACTGAAGAAAATCCGCAGGAACAAGATAGTGCAGAAGAGCAATCGGCAGATATTCCTCAGGAGGAAGAAGATTCTTCGTTTTCCTGGCCTTCTTATAACAACTGGCAGACATATGAGGATCCTTACAAAAAGGTAAACATACATGAGTCAGGGAATGCAGACAAAAAGTTTAATAACAGTAAACATGATGACGAATCTGCTGAACCGGCAAAAAGAAACAGTATTTTTGTTCCTGCCGCAATATGTGTAGGAGTGGCGGTAGTGGTATGCTCTGTCCTAATAGCATTAAATGGGGGGAACAAGACTGAAAAACAGCAGGCAAAGGCACTTGTCTCAAATACAGAGAAGGAAGAAAGCGGTGAAAAAGTTCAGGAAGATAATAATGCAAACACAGAAGTAACTATGCCGCCAGAAAAAGAAGAAGTAGTTACTCCAACACCTGAACCAACGGATACGCTAACTCCGACACCTGAACCAACAGCTACACCAACTCCGATGCCTGAAATAACAGCCAGGCTTATAGACGCCAGTGAAGTGAATCTGGAAGGATTTAATGAGAAATTTTTTAATTCTGCACTTGCATCGTCTGTAATTCAACAGGAGAAAGTAAGTAATGATCCGATTTATGCATTTGATGATGATATACAGACGAGTTGGCAGGAAGGTGTGGTAGGATCTGGAATCGGAGAATCTATTGTAGGATACTTTTCTGAAAGCTGTAAGGTTAAATATTTGATGTTCCGTCTGGGAAACTGGAAAACAGACAGGTATTTTTATGGAAATAACAGACCATCTTGTCTTAGAATTCAAATGGAAGATTTCAGTACAGAAATTAATTTTCCAGATAAATATCAGGAATTTTGGGTGGAACTGAGTTACCCATATGAGACAGAATATCTGAGCCTGACGATCGAGGGGGTTCATGCAGGAACTAGTTGGGACGATACTCCGATTACAGATGTCAGGGCTTTTGGAATATAAGAGGGAGGCGCGTGAAAATGAAAAAAAAGATTCTGGAAATTTTTATGTGGGGAATCTGCATTGTTGCTCTGGCGGTAATGAGTACTGTGGTAGTAAGAGAATATCAGAAAAGCCAAAATTCTCTGGAAATCATACAGCAGCAGATAGAGACAATTGCAACACAGATCGAAGAAGTGAATAAAGCCAATAATAATCTGGAGAAAAGAATCACAGAATTCGAGAAGAAACAGGAAGAAGATAAAAACAGAGAAAGTATAGAAAAGACCACAGTAGAGGATCAGGAACAAAATGAATCAGTTGACGGACAGATCACACAGAGTGGACAAAGTGGAATTACAGATCTGGAAGTGGGAAGCATTGTAGATGCTTCCAAGATAAGCTGGTCAAACCTGGACAGTTATTTTCAGGCATATGAAATTGTAGAGGGAGATGCAGTCTATAACAGAATTATCGGAAAATCATACAGAGAAAATAACGATATAGGATTGGCAGATCTCAGATACTTGAAAGTTCTGCATTATAATTTTGATGGAAATGTGCAGGTAGGAGAAGTGATTGTCAACGCACAGCTTGCCGAAGATTTTCTCAGTGCATTCAAATCATTATATGAAGAACATTATGAAATCCAGAGCATGTATCTTATCGACAATTACTGGGCAGGAGATGGAGCCACCAGTGATAATGCATCCATTGAAGTGAATAATACATCCGCTTTTTGCTACAGAACTGCAACGGGGAGCAGTAAACTTTCAAATCATGCGTATGGTTGTGCAATTGATATCAACTCGCAGCAGAATCCGTATGTGACATATGATGGAAATGGAAACGGAACCTGTTACCATGAGAATGCCAGACAATATCTGGACAGAGCAAGCGGACTGGATCACGTGATTACACATGAAGACATCTGCTATCAGATATTTACGAACCTTGGATTTTCCTGGGGCGGTGATTGGAGCAACGGAGTAAAAGATTTTCAGCATTTTGAAAAACCATTATACTGATGAAAGCAATAGTTAGGAGCGGAAAGATATGGAAAAGTTAAGATCTGTGCTTAATAAAATCAAAAATGGTTTTATTTTGTTTTTTTGCATTATATGGATTTCAATGATCGCATCATTTATGGCCATGTCGGGAGCGGAAGGCGGAGCAGAAGTAAATGGATTTCTGTGTTTTATATTCTGGATCATATGCATCTTTTTTGCTGTAAAACAGAAACACCCGGTTGCAGCAAGTGTGATAAGTACAGTAGTGATGTTTGGAATCCGGGTTTATAAATTTGGCATAGGAGATGTCTCTATAGTGACATTGCCGATCTTACAGTTGCTGGTTACTTTGATAGCTGGTTATCTTATTTATCGGGCTATAGTTCCAGGTCAAAAAACAAGAGAAACAAGAAAAACTAATACATACCAGCGGCAGACTCAAAAACCCAAACAGAAGTATGATTCAGGCTGGTCATCTCCTTCATATGAAAGTGATTACGAAGACGATTATGGGGATGATTATAATGATGACTACGAAGAAAAACCAAAGTCAAAGATGAACAGGAGAGAGGAAAGACGTACTTCTGACTATTCAAATTCAGTGAATGAAGAAAAAGATTATGGGCTGATCAATGGATCAGATGAGTATTGGGAATATAAGGATGCAGCTGAAAAAATTTACTGGGATTTCTGCGAGGCAAGAACGACAGATGCACGAAGAATGTATAAACGAGAGGGCGAAGCTTTAAAAAGAAAAATGATCTCAAAATACGGAGCAGATGACGAAAGTGTAAAAACTATAATAGAAAGGTTCTTGGATCTACGTGTCTAAAATTATTAACAAAGGAATCAACAAAATTGTTGCAGTTATTGTTGTAGTATTATTGGCATCCTCCTTTAGAGGAATGATGGCGGATGAAGAATTTTATACAGCATTTGGTGGTCTTATGGGAACACTGCCATTTGCAAAACAGATTACGGATATAGTATGTAAAATATTAAAATATCAGAATAATATTCCAATAATTTCGAATGTAACAATATTGGAAGACACATTAAAACTGGTGATTATGGCATTTCTCCAGCCGTTTGCAGGAACTGCTTTGTCAGGTCTTTTTCTTAAAGTGCCGGGTAATTATAAAGAACGGGAAGAATATATGGAGAGTATGATCTACAGAACAAAAGAACTGGCTGTTAATGTGATTTCGGCACCGATACTGGCGTTGTTGGCAGCGTATCTTACAACGATGATTATAGAATATGTCAAAAATAATCTGGGTAATATCAGTTCTGTAATAGTTGCGGTTATTTCGGTAGCAGGATTGTTTACGGTATCACTTATTCCGTTGTTAAAATCTGGAGTATCCATGTTAAAAGCATTTTTGTGGAGACTGACAGGAATACTTGTGAACGGTATGGCAAAGTCTTATGGAATCAATGCAATGAGCTTGATTTTGTATATTGGTATTTTAAAGGGGATGCCAGGGATGATTGGTGGCTCTGTGCTTGGATTAATTATCTGGTTAATCATCTTTGATGTAGGAATGAAATTGATCAGAGAATCAATAGTAAGCTTGTGATTGCGACAAAAGATAATAGTCTATGCCAGGGGGGTGAAAGGAGCAAACAGTATGAATGATTTAAAAAGATTTACAGAAGCACAGCATCGTGATTATGAACAGGCTCTTAAAGAAATTAAAAATGGAAAAAAAGAAAGTCATTGGATGTGGTATATTTTTCCGCAGTTAAAAGGTCTGGGACGAAGCTATACTTCAGATTTTTATGGCATAGTGGACTTGGATGAGGCAAAGGCATTTTTACAGGATCCATATCTGGGAAAGCATTTACAGGAAATTTCAGAAGCATTATTAAATCTGGACAATGACAATGCAACTCAGATCATGGGAAGACCGGATGACATGAAACTGAAATCTTCCATGACCTTATTTGCCTGTGCAGATCCGGAAAATGCTGTTTTTGAGAAGGTACTGGAAAAATTTTATAATGGACATAAAGATGGGCGGACATTAAAAATGCTTTCAAAAGAAAATGGGTAATACGAAAATGCAGTAGACAAGCGGAAGCAAATTTATTGCTTATGAAATTTTTTATGTAAATTGCAAATAATCAGCTAAAAAAGAACAAAATTGCATAATCGTTGTGTTAAACTATATTTACAGATAAAGAATAGCAATTGTTACAAAAAAGTATCAATTCAGAAGGAGTGATGGGAATGATTTATAAGGCTACAAAACTTATCAAAGAAGAAATGGACAGACAGGAACTGAAGTACAGTGTTCAGGAGAGTGATACTTCATCATTTATCGTGGCAGGTTTTGGTATTAAGAATGGTCCAAATGCCAGAGTACAGTTTGTTTCGCAGGATGATGACAATGATGTTGCAGTTCGACTGTTTGGTGTTGTTAATGACGTGTCCGAAGACAAAGTAGAAGCAATGCTGCGTGTTATCAATGAATGCAATAACAAATACCGTTATCTGAAATTCGTATTAGATAATGAACATGATATCAATGTTGAGTACGATATGCCGGTCAGATCAGATGACTGCTGTATTGGAGCACAGGCATGTGAGATTTTTATTCGTATCATGAAGATTGTAGACGAATGTTACCCGAAATTTATGAAGGTAATGTGGTCATAAAATTAAAGAAATCATTAAAACGGCAGGTTGGAGAATCATAATTTATAGCGATTCTCCAACCTGCCATTTTTATTCAGCAGAAGATTTTATTTTATTTCTTCCGTCTGCACAGCCAGAAGCATCCGAATGCAGGAATCTGCACTCCTTTGGCTTCGAGTTCGCGGCCGGAGATCAGGTCAGTGTACATACCGTCGTCTTCGTTGATCCATGCAACCTTGTCAAATTCACTGAAGTTGTAGATACCGATGAACTTCTCTTCATCATTTTCGCGGACAATAGCAAGGATCGCATCATCCCAGGTATCGATCGTGCGGAACGGTACATCGCTGTTGAATACGCTGTGCTCCATACGAAGGTGTTCCAGTTTATCGAGAACAGGGAAGAGTTTGTTCTGGACAGTTCCCGGACGATTACGGTTCTCGGCGAGATCCCAGTTGAAGTTTCCTCTGTGGAGGTAACGGGAATCAGCTGCCTTGTCAGGATCATCTTTGTAGGAATAGTCGTTGAGCTGTCCGATTTCATCACCACTGTAGATGACCGGAATACCGGACTGTGAAAGCATGAATGCATGCAGTGTGATGTCATAACGGATCGCACGGTCAACACCTTCTTCATTTCCTTCAAATCCGAAACGTTCAATACCGCAGAGAGAAGCAGTAGTACCGCAGAGTCTTGCATCACCAAGACGCGGGTCGTCATTGTACAGCTCGCCTCTTGCGAAAGAATCCGGATATTTTCCTGTAAGGAAATCATTCAGATATTTCTTATGAGGAACTTCCTGGATTCCGAAGTTCTCAAGGTAGTCATAATCCAGACCCCAGCCGATATCATCATGGCAGCGGAGATAATTCTGGAATACGTAATCTCTCGGAAGTCCGGCAACAATATCAAGCTGACGGCGCAGCAGGGAGACATCTCTTGTTGCAACAGTGTGCCAGGTGCTTGCCATAGTAGTTACATTGTAAAGCAGGTGGCATTCCGGTTTATCTACAGTTCCGAAGTATGGAACGACTTTTTCAGGAGCCATGACAACTTCCCCAAGGAGCAGTACGCCCGGGCAGACGATCTCGCAGATCATACGCATCATACGAACGATAGTGTGTACCTGCGGCAGGTTACGGCAGTTGGTTCCAAGCTGTTTCCAGATATACGGTACGGCATCGAGACGAACGATATCAACACCCTGGTTTGCAAGGTAAAGCATGTTAAAGATCATCTCATTGAGAACGATCGGGTTTCTGTAGTTCAGATCCCACTGGTATGGATAGAAAGTGGTCATGACATGTTTGTGGATATCATCCAGCCATGTGAAGTTTCCAGGTGCAGTAGTCGGGAATACCTGTGGGCAGGTCTGCTCGTACAGAGACGGAATATCATAGCTGTCAAAGAAGAAGTAGCGGTCCTGATATTCTCTTTCACCGGCGCGTGCACGTTTTGCCCATTCATGATCCTCAGAAGTGTGGTTCATAACAAAGTCCAGGCAGACACTGATTCCACGTTTGTGGCATTCGGAAGTCAGATGTGCAAAATCATCCATGTTTCCGAGCTCTTCCTGTACCTTACGGAAGTCAGCAACTGCATATCCGCCATCGCTGCGTCCTTTAGGGGACTCAAGAAGAGGCATAAGATGGAGATAATTTACATTGCATTCCTGTACATAATCCAGCTTCTTTTCCAGATTGGAGAGCGTACCTGCAAAAGCATTGACATACATCATCATTCCGGTAAGATCATTGCGCTTGTACCATTTCGGGTCCTTTGCACGGCGGATATCGGATTCTTTGAGGTCATTGCTTCTCATATCATAAAATTTCTTGAGTACAGTAAGCAGGTCATTGAGATGCATGGTAACATACGGATTGTCCTGATACAGTTCACAGTAGAGCCATTTCAGCTCGTCAAGATGTCTGGAAAGACGCTCGCAGTAGATCGCATCGTCATCTCTTGCAGGAATCTTGGCAGCCGCTTCTTTGGCAGGAACTTTAGGAGCTTCTGTCTTGGAAGTTTCTACTTTAGCAGTGTCCTCTTTGTGGGACTCAATTTTGACGGATTCTGTTTTGGCAGTTTCCACTTTCACAGGTTCTGTCTTGGTGGTCTCAACTTTGACTGGTTCAACTTTCTTGGTTTCGACCTTAACCGGCTCAGTCTTGGTAGTTTCGACTTTGACGGCCTCAACCTTTTTGGTTTCGACCTTAACCGGCTCAGTCTTAGTAGTCTCGACTTTTGCTGGTTCAACTTTTTTGGTTTCGACCTTAACCGGCTCCACTTTCTTAGTTTCCACTTTCGCCGTTTCAGCCTCTACTTTTACAGCTTCTTTCACAGGTGCTGTACTTTTGGAAGCAGCAGTCTTGGTTGCTTCACGTTTTTTCTGAAGGCGTTTTTTTGCCATGATTTATTTCCTCCCTGTTTGTTTTTTCTTATATTATAAAGCCCGAATCATAAAATCACAGTTTTATAAATTCCGGCTTACGGTCTTTAAAGACAGTATAATATGTAAAACCGCAGTCGGCAAGAATATCTGCCGCTTTATCAAATGCATAGGCGATCTTGTCCGGACCATGTGCATCGGCACCGATCGTGATGATCTCCCCACCAAGCTGTCGGTAGCGTCGGATGACTGCACGGCAGGGGTTCGGCTCGCCAAGCCCGTAATGGAACCCTCCGGTGTTCAGCTCGATTCCGCAGCCCTTGGAAATGATCGTCCGCAGGATCTCATCAAGAATGTCCTGATAGCGTCCGTAAGAGTATTCGCGGTTCTGGTTGGGACCATATCGTACCACATAGTCGATATGCCCGTAAACATCCATTTCCGAAAATACAGCCAGATTCTCAAGAATGGACTCAAAATATTCCATATAACATTCCGATTCCTTACGCCCCTTGAAGAATTCCCTGTAATAAGGATCCTGACCATGGACGACATGAGAAGAGCCGATCACGAAATCAAAAGGAACCGATTCCAGAAGTTCCTTAAAAGAATGTTCCAGATGCGGCTGAAGCCCAAGCTCGATCCCGAAACGGACATCCAGTTTCGACTGATACTTGTCCCGAAGCATGAAAAGGTTTTCCTGATAGGCAGACAGATCCAGTTCAAAAGTTTCATTATCCGGAGTCGGCGGGTAATCCGGGTCAAGATGTTCGGTAAAGCATACACCATGAAGTCCCCGTCGGATCGCGTCCTGGATCATATCTTCCATAGGAGTGTCAGAATCTGCAGAAAAAGAAGAGTGCATATGACAGTCCCATAAGATTTGATTTGACATTTTTCTGTCCTCCTTTACATGAACTGCACCTATTATAGCATGAGAAAATGCTTCGTGCTACGCTTTCATTTCTATTTTACACATTTTTTATCATGTTTTTTTTAAAATGCACTTGAATTTTTGTACGAGATTCGATACAATATGCAATAGGTTGACGTTTCTTTAACAAACGCCATAATCAACCATTTAATTCATAGGAGGAATTTATCATGGCAGTAAAAGTTGCAATTAATGGATTTGGCCGTATCGGTCGTCTGGCTTTCCGTCAGATGTTTGGAGCAGAAGGATTTGAAATCGTTGCTATCAACGACCTTACATCCCCGAAAATGCTGGCTCACTTATTAAAATATGACTCAACACAGGGAAGATACGCTCTGGCTGACAAAGTAGAAGCAGGAGAAGATTCCATCACAGTTGACGGAAAAGAAATCAAAATCTATGCAAAAGCTAACGCTGCAGAACTTCCGTGGGGAGAAATCGGTGTAGACGTAGTTCTCGAGTGCACAGGTTTCTATACATCCAAAGACAAAGCTCAGGCTCATATCGATGCAGGTGCTAAACACGTTGTTATTTCCGCTCCGGCTGGAAACGACCTTAAGACAATCGTTTACAATGTAAACCACGAAGGTCTTACAAACGAAGATAAGATCATCTCCGCAGCATCCTGTACAACAAACTGCCTTGCACCAATGGCTAAGGCTCTTAACGATCTTGCAC
>JAFEHB010000373.1_pt2 | contig 21060 bp, 13 predicted proteins | sample 9267121 | NCBI WGS metagenome assembly JAFEHB01 (sample SAMN17103336, study PRJNA684904) | human gut metagenome | isolation source: diarrhea sample from child under the age of five | host: Homo sapiens | place: South Africa: Mafikeng, Mafikeng Provincial Hospital | collected 2019-09 | reverse complement strand
ATTCCTGTCTATTCCCCGTGCAAAAAATCCATCCCCGAGGAAAAAGTGAAGACCCCAAAAAGACAGATTCCCACACCTTTCGTGTGGGAATCTGTCTTTTTGCACCTATGTTTTTGCACCTATAACTTCTATTTCTTCGTCTGGTTCTGCAGTACCCCCAGCAGGCCCCGGGTCAGGACACTGGCCCCCACGGCCAGCAGCTCGGCTTCAATCCGATCCGCCCTACGGCGGGCATCGGCTTCCGCCTTTTCTTGTTGGCGCTCCTTCTTGCGAAGGGCCTGATCTTCCAGCTTCTGTTGGCGGCGCCGCTCCTCATCTTCTAATTTCTGAAGGCGTTTTTTCGCCGCCGCCTCTTCTTTTTCTCGGATTTTGCGGTCGGCCTCCTCTTCCACGGCGGCCTCTGCTTTTACCGCCTCCGCCGTCAGCACCTCGTAGGCAGACTCGTTGTCCACGGAGTCGTCGTACTTCTCCATGCCGTCGTGCAGCATGGCTTTGGAGCGGAACATGGAATCCGGCGGCGCCATGGAACTCTGAGGACAAATGATTTTCGTACGCTCCACAATCGTCGGCACGCCCTCTTCGTCCAGAAAAGAGGTCAGCGCTTCCCCCACGCCCAGCTCCAGGATGGCATCCTCCGTCTTGAATTCCGGATTGGCACGGAAAGTCTGAGCGGCGGTACGCACCGCCTTCAGTTCCGCCGGCGTGTAGGCGCGCAGGGCATGCTGCACCCGGTTGGAAAGCTGAGCCAGCACGGTATCCGGAATATCACTCGGGCTCTGGGTCACGAAATACACCCCCACGCCCCGGGAACGAATCAGCTTCACCGTCTGTTCGATTTTCTGCAGCAGCACCTTCGGCACATCTCGGAACAGTGTGTGAGCCTCATCGAAGAAAAATACCAGGCGCGGCTTGTCCAGGTCGCCGGATTCCGGCAGGCTTTCGAACAACTCCGACAGAAGCCACAGAAGGAAAGTGGCGTACAGCGTCGGATTCTGCACCAGTTTCACCGAGTCCAGCACGTTGATCATGCCTCGGCCCTCGGCATCGGTGCGGATCCAATCCTGAATATCTAGGGCCGGCTCTCCGAAGAACAGGTTGCCGCCCTGCTGCTCCAGAGGCAGCAATGCCCGCAAGATGGCTGCCACCGACTGAGGCGTAATGTTTCCGTAGGTCATCATGTATTCCGAGCGGTGCTCGCTCACGTAGTTCAGCATGACTCGCAGATCCTTCAGGTCGGTCAGCAGAAGGCCCTTGTCATCGGCAATGCGGAACACGATGTGAAGGATGCCTTCCTGCACATCCGTCAATCCCAGAATTCGGCTGAGAAGCTCCGGCCCCATTTCGCTGACGGTGACCCGGATGGGGTGACCGCCCTCCTGATAGATATCCCAGAAGGTGGTAGGATATTCCCGGTAGGTAAAAGTCTCCCGAAGGCCGAAACGGTCGATGCGCTTCTCCATATCCTCTGTGCTCTGCCCCGGTGCACAGATGCCTGCCACATCTCCTTTTACATCGCACATGAACACCGGCACGCCTGCGTCGGAAAAGGATTCCGCCATCACCTTCATGGTGACCGTCTTGCCGGTACCGCTGGCGCCGGAAATCAGTCCGTGACGGTTGCACATTTTCAGCACCATTTCCACCCGCTTGTCCCCCGCCAGGCCCATATATATTCTTCCATTCTCGTACATAATGTCATCCTCCGCCTTTCGTCGATGCTTCTTTTCATCATTATACGTGCTCCCTCGAATCGGCGCAACAAAAAAGAGCAGCGCCCCGTATGGAGTCGCCGCTCGTTGTTTTTGCCGTATTCTACGCTTTCTTGTAGGTGCTGTAGGCCAGCATGGTGAGGATTGGGTAGATCTCCAGACGGCCCAACAGCATGTCGATGCACATGACGATTTTCGAGAAATCGCCGTACGCCGAGAAGTTGGACATCGGTCCCACCGCATCGAAGCCCGGTCCGATATTGTTAAAGGTGGCCATTACCGCCGAGAAATTGGTGGTCATGGAGAACTCCTTCGGATCCAGGGACACCAGCAGGAAACTGACGATAACGATGAACACGTACAGTGCCAGGTAAGCCTGAACGTGCTGAATGGTCTTCTCGCTGACCCGCTCTCCGTCAATCCGCACGGTCCGAATTTCCTCCGGATGGAATACGTTGTGGAGGTTTCGTCTGGCGGATTTGAATAAAATCAAAATTCGAGAAACCTTGATGCCGCCGCCGGTACTGCCGGCGCAGGCGCCCACGAACATCAGGCAGATCAGGATGGCCTGGGAGAAATCCGGCCACAGGTTGAAGTCCGCGGTGGAAAAACCCGTGGTGGTGATAATGGATGCCACCTGGAAGGCTGCATCCCGCACGTTCTTGCCCAGCGGATGCGTGCTTCCGGAACGCATCAGGTTGGCCGCGATACCGGCGATGCTGGCGAACACGATGAACAGGTACACCCTCAGTTCTTCTCCTTTAATTGCCTCTTTGAACCGCTTGTGGGCCATCATGTAGTACACGCTGAAGTTGATGCCGAACAGCAGCATGAACACCGTGGTAATCCACTGGGCCATCGGCGTGTACTCCGCACATCCGGAGTTCAGCACCGCAAAACCTCCGGTTCCGGCGGTTCCGAATGCGATGCAGAAGGAATCGAAAGGCTTCATTCCCGAAAGAAGAAGCAGCACGATGTTGATCACGGTGAGAACCACGTAGATTCGATACAAGGCCGTGGCCGTATCCCGCATTCTCGGGACCATTTTGTTCACGGAAGGTCCCGGCGATTCCGCCCGCAGAAGGTGAAGGGAATATCCCTCGCCTTTGTGAGCCGAAGGAATGATGGCCAGGAAGAACACCAGCACGCCCATTCCGCCAATCCAGTGGCTGAAGGACCGCCAGAAAAGCAATCCCTTGCCCAGGCCCTCCACATCCGACACCACCGACGCTCCCGTGGTGGTGAAACCGGAAATAATCTCGAACAGAGCGTCCACAAAACCCGGAATCCGTCCGGACAGGTAGAACGGAAGCGCGCCGACTATACTCAGGAGGATCCAGGCAAAAGCGGTTACCAGCATTCCCTCTTTGGCATAGAAATTCATTCGGCGTCGCACGGAGCCGGTATACATCAATAAGGACAGGGCGCCGGCGGCAGCCATTGCGCCGATGAATCCGATAACGGCCATCTGATCTCCCGTGTAGATGGCAACTCCCAGGGATGGTGTCATGCACCCGATTTCGATGACGAGAATCCAGGAGCACACCCGCATCATTATCTTATAATTCATCCGTTTCTTCTTTATCCTCCTCAAAAATATCGTTCAGCTGTATAATCGGCATGGATCCGTTGGATACCACGATTACACGATCCCCCGGCTGAAAGTAGCTGTTTCCGCCCGGGAACTCAATCTTCCGGTCCCGGGTAATGGTGGCCAGAAGAATGTTCTTTTTAAAATCAATATCCTTCAGCGGTTCATTGCAGTGCAGGGTGTCCTCGTTCACCTTGAACTCGTACGCCTGCGCTCTTCCGCCGGCGATGGAGTGCAGGGTCTCCGCTGCATCGGATCCGTTCTGCATGGCCCTCACGTATCGAAGAATAGTATTACCGCAAAGAATCTTCGGCGTGATGACGCTGCCCACCGGCATGTTGGCAATCAGGGAAATATTCTCTCCCCGGCCCAGCTTGGTGACCACCTTCGGCACGTTCAGCTCATTGGCGTACAGAGACGTAATGACGTTCAGTTCGTCCATTCCGGTCATGGAGATAAAAGCATCTGCTTTTTCAATGTGTTCCCGGTCCAGCACCGACTCTTTGGAGGCATCCCCCTGAATGATGGTGGCGTCGTGGAGACGGTCTGCCAGGTACTCACAGCGGTCTCTCCGCTGCTCGATAATCTTCACGCCGATGCGGTCGTCCTCCAGCCGTTTTGCCAGGTAGTAGGTAATCCGTCCGCCGCCGGTGATGGTGACGTTCCGGATGCGCTTAGTGACGATGTTCAGGTTGTGCAGCAGTGTGGTGAGGTTGCTGGCGGAAGCGGTGACGTACACGTGATCTCCCTCCTGCAAAACAAATTCACCGGAAGGAATGATGACCTCGTCCCGGCGAGCCACAACGCATACCAGAATCTGGCATTTCACGATATCCGCAATCTTGTACAGCGGCTTGTCGCAAATCGGGCTGCCGGCGGTAACGTGCAGTTCCACCAGGTCTACCAGTCCGTTGACGAATTCTTCCCGGCTCAGGAATCCCGGGTACCGAAGGAGACTGCTGATTTCGTGAGCGGTCTGGAATTCCGGATTGACGGTAAGGGACAGCCCCAGCTGTTCCTCCAGCATATCCGTACTTTCCATGTATTCCGGAGAGCGAACCCGGGCGATGGTTGTGATGTCCGGATTCAATCCTTTTGCCGTAAGACAGGTGAGCAGATTGGTTTCATCTTCACCGGTAGCCGCAATCAGCAGATCCGTCTGCTCGATGTTGGCGGCGCGAAGGACGCTCACCGATGCACTGTTGCCCTCGATGGACATCACATCATACTGCTCTAAAGCCGCTTCCAAAGCGACAGAATCCTTATCGATTACCACCAGATCGTGCCCGTCTCTCGTGAGCTGATCCGCCAGAAGGTTTCCCACCTTACCGGTACCGGCAACAATAATCTTCATATTTATATATCCTCCTGAAATAAGTATTCTTTAGGCATACTGTAGATGATAACACAAAACCGTGCCGGTAGCGACAAAATTCTCGTAAAATCCTTATTTTTGCTGAGTTTTTTCAGTTGAAATTCTATGCGATTTAATACATAATATATTATGTGTGAGCAATTTGACGCTCATTGTGATTTCATAACTAACAGGAGGACTTAATTATGGCTAAATATGATTGGGGAACATTCGGATTCCATATTCCGGAAATCATGCTTCCAAAGGAAGGCACCGACTACAGCAAGTGGGCAGTAGTTGCTTGTGACCAGTACACTTCGGAACCGGAATATTGGAAACAGGTAGAAGAAATCGTTGGGGATGCACCATCCACTCTTCGCCTGATGCTTCCGGAAATTTTCCTGGGAAAAGAAGCGGAAGCGGAGAAGTCCGCAGACATCCGCAAGACCATGGATCAGTATCTGGCGGACGGTACTCTCCGCACTCTGGAGCCGGGCTGCATGCTCATCAAGAGAACCGCTGAGGGACGCACTCGTACCGGTCTGGTAATCGCTACGGATCTGGAAGCATATGACTTCAGCAAGGGATCCACTTCCCTGACCCGTGCAACCGAAGGCACCGTAATCGAAAGAATCCCACCTCGTCTGCGCATCCGTGAAGGTGCTCCGATCGAGATGCCGCACATCCTGATCCTGATCGACGATCCGGACAAGAGCGTTATCGAGCCGCTGGTGAACGCACCTCAGACTCCGGTATATGATACCGACCTGATGATGGAGGGCGGACACATCACCGGTTCCTTCATCGCAGAGAAGGATCTGGAAGGCGCAAAGGATGCCCTGTCCGTACTCTTCGACAAAGCCGTTGAGAAGTATGGCGAAGGCAACGTGATTTTCCAGGCAATGGGCGACGGAAACCACTCCCTGGCAACCGCAAAGACCATGTGGGAGAACCTGAAGAAGACCCTGACTCCGGAAGAAGCGGAGAATCATCCGGCTCGCTACGCGCTGTGCGAAATTGAAAATATCCACGATGAGGGCATCGTATTCGAGCCGATTCACCGTGTAATCTTCGCAAAGAAGGGCCAGTCCGGCATGGATCTGGTAAACGAGACCGTTGAACTGCTGCAGCAGGAGAACGGCGGTGCGCACCTGGCAGAAGACGGATATCAGGCAAAAGAAGGCGAGTTCGCAATTCCTTACGTTACCGACGAGCAGCGCGGAACCATCGTTGTAACCGATCCGGCCAACAAGCTGGAAGTAGGTGCACTCCAGAACGCACTGGACGTTATCGTTAAGGAAAGAGAGGATGCAGACATCGACTACATCCACGGTTCCAAAGCCGTAGAGTCCTTGTCCAAGGAAGCGGGCAACGCAGGTTTCTACCTCCCGGCAATGGATAAATTCATGCTCTTCCCGGCAGTTGCCGCAGACGGCGCGCTGCCAAGAAAGACCTTCTCCATGGGCGAAGCCAACGAGAAGAGATACTACATCGAGAGCAGATACATCGGAAAGTAATTTAGTAATTTCTTTGATGCAAGTTAAGAGGGCGGATAATCGCAGCGAGGCCGCGATTATCCGTTTTTTAGTAGGATTGTGAGGGGGATTTTCGTGCTATTCACCCATAAAAAAACGCTATGAACTCTCGTCCATAGCGTCTCTCCTATTTCTCTACTTCTCTACCTCAAAATCCGCATCCACAGCTTCCTCGATCTCTCCCTCGGCGTCCACAAAAGGACGTTCCGGCATCTCCGCAAACTCCGGCGCAGCCTTTACCGCTTCCGCCTCCTGCGCCGCACGGAGCGCCGCTTCTTTTTCCAGCTGCTTCATCTTCTTCTCATACTCATCCGGGTCGCCGTGCTCCGCAATCCATTCCGCATCCTTCTTGGACGTTCCGATGAACAGGAAGGCCGACGCCGCCATGCTGGCGCACATCACCAGGCTCAAGGTGCTCCATCCTCGGAAAATCCCAAATGTGCCCAGGGCCACCCAGAACACCATCACGATAGTGAAAAACTTCGGCTTATCTTCTCTATACAATCTTCTCATTCTCAACGCTCCTCGCTCTTCGTCTACTTCTGCGGTAGCTCCTCGCCGCACTCCATGCAATATTGGCTCCCCGGTGCGCACTGCACCCCGCACTCCGGACAGATAATCACATCCTCTGCCCGAACGGCATCCACAATTCGCACTTCCTGACCATCCTTCAGCTTCTCCATCAGCCGTTCCGCATACCGGTTCAGCTTCTTGTTCTGAGGACTCATCTCCAGCTTCGGATAATCCTTCTTGATGGCATCCCGCACTTTCTCGTATTTTTCTTTTGCGGCAAAAATAAGTGTCTCAATGCCGTAAGCGCCCGGCCGGTCCACCAGGAATGTCAGGTTGCGCACGTCATCGCAGTACAGGCAAGCCCGAACGCCCGAGTCCATGACCAAAACCCCGTGATCTAGGATGCGCCGGTCCTTTCCCAGAAAAATCAGACCCTTCTCCCCCGGAATCACTTCCTCCAGCACCTGCGGCTTCCGATTAATCAGCAAAAAATTACTTTTCGTCATAAATATAAGTTCCTCTCGATTTCCGGCGGGATTCGTTTTCGGGAAGTCCCGCAATGGGCTGATTTTACCACTTGCAGGGGCATGCTGTCAAACTTTTGAGGAGAAAAGTCACTGCAGAATGCCGGAATCGATTGGGGGTTGTTATTTCTTTTTACCCTCGATATAATTTAGAGGAAGTGAGGCGCTGTGAATTGTTCGATGGCCTCGCTGCGAACGGTATCAATTCAATGGAGAGAGGAATATATCATGGATTTTCTGATTGTTGTAGATATGCAAAATGATTTTGTGGACGGCGCGCTGGGCACCAAGGAGGCGGAAGCCATCGTGCCGGCAGTGGCGGAGACCATTCGAGGCTGGGACGGACCGGTCATCTGCACCCGGGACACACACCAGAAGTTCTACCTTCATACCCAGGAGGGGGAGCATCTGCCGGTAATTCACTGCGTGGAGGGCACGGAGGGCTGGGAGCTGAACCCGGTCATTGCGGAAGCCGCCGACGTGCCGGACACCGTGATGGAGCTGAACAAACCTTCCTTCGGTTCCCTGGAACTGCCAAAATGCATCCAGCTCCTGGAGGACGATGAGAATCCGATTTCTTCCATCACCCTGGTGGGCTTGTGCACGGACATCTGTGTGATTTCCAACGCCATGATTCTCAAGGCGGCCTTCCCGGAAATTCCAATTCGTGTCCTGGAGAAATGTTGTGCCGGTGTCACTCCGGAACAGCACCGGAATGCGCTGAACGCCATGAAGGTCTGCCAGATTGAGGTGGAATAGGTCACCCTCCGGGGATTAGTGTTGGCCCTCCGGGGATTGATGCTGGCCCTCTGGGGAATGGTGTTGACCCTCCGGGGATTGGTGTTGGCCCTCCGGGGATTATGAAAAAATATGAGAAGGAAAATGCCATGGAACGATTGGCATTTTCCTTTTTTATTTTTCCGGGTCCCGGGTTTGCGTACGAAAACCGAGTTCATTGGCTTTGCGGGCGGTCGTACGCAAACCCTACCACTGCCTGGGCCGCCTTTCCGCCTTCTTCCGGTCCGATGGTTTGCGTATGAAAACCGAGTTCATTGGCTTTGCGGGCGGTCGTACGCAAACCCTATCGTTGCCCGGGCCGCCTTTCCGCCTCCTTCCGGTCCAGTGGTTTGCGTACGAAAACCGAGTTCATTGGCTTTTCGGGTGGACGTACGCAAAGCCTGTCGCTGCCCGGGCCGCCTTTCCGCCTCCTTCCGGCCCGGTGGTTTGCGTACGAAAACCGAGTTCATTGGCTTTTCGGGTGGACGTACGCAAACCCTGTCGCTGCCCGGGTCGCCTTTCCGCCTCCTTCCGGTCCGGTGGTTTGCGTACGAAAACCGAATTCAGTGGCTTTGCGAGCGAGCTTACGCAAACCCTGCCGCTGCCTGGGATTTTAAGGGAACAACAAACATGGAGAATACGAAAGGTTAACTTGTGAATGACGGAAGGAGCTGAAAAGCTGGTATGACTGCTGGTTGCCTAGCTTCTTTCTTGTATACGGTTCCGTCATACAAAGGGTGTAGGAATTATATAAAACGAGGTTATTAAAAGAAATATCTTGAGCTGTGGATTTATGGATAACCGGCGCAGGGCCATGGATAAGCGTGTGGATAGACATAGCTGCCCACACGCTTATCCACAGCCCTGACAGGAAGCCGGTTACCCACAAGCTCCACAGATACTACGACTATTATCCGCTTCCATTAGATGAAAGCAATTCAGATTGAAATAGTTGCAAATGTTTTTCTTATATCCATAGGAAGATGGGCCGTTTGAGATTTCAGAAAATCTTCCGCTGTTATTCCAATTTTTCGAGCTTGTGCAGTCGGAACTCTTCCGAATGTTTGTTCAATAGTTTTAGCGAAACTTTCTAAGTCTGGGCCGCTTTTAGAATTTTCAAAAGACAACAACAAGGTTACTCCCGGCGAGAATCCCATTTCCTCATAGATAAGCGACTTTTGATAAAATGAAGAACTGTATTTTTCACCAATATCACCCTTAAACCAAAGACCCAAATGTTCTATGATGTAAAGAATTGGTTCAAACGGATGCACAATTGTGAAATCCGGATAAAAATATCTACCATTACGGTATATTGGCAGTTCATGGAAAAAATCCAACCCGTATGAATCTAACAAATTATATACTAAGGATTCCGAGCGGCTTCGCACGAAAGAGCCGTCTACCGTTGATATTTGCAGCGATTCCGGATGTGGTGACGGACAAATATCTTTCAGGTGCTGTAAATCTTTAAGTAAAAGCGTTCTCGCATCGCTGCGCTCCGAAGCTCCATTTAAAGTATATGGAATATAGTGCTTCGGAAGCGCTTTTAATAATTCCTCGTTTGAAATCGACACAAAATGACTCAGAAAATATTCTGCCGCCTCAATATTCCCCTCTGCTAAAGATAACAGAGTTTCATATAGTCTATACTCTTGAATTCCTAAAACATCCGGATGCGTTTCTCTTCCCAAATAGCTTTTTCCTTTTCCCGGTAAATGTGACGAATAATATGGATGTCCTTTTACATAACGGACATTCAAAAGTTGGCCTTTGTACTTCTGAAGGGAATCCAACTTATGCTCACATTTACTTTTCAAATGCTCCTGTTCTGCCAAAACCTTTTCAACAAAACTGATATCCTTATAGATCATATGTACCTCCTTGTGTTTTCTTCAGTATGGCACATACTGCTAGGAAGGTAAAATTTCATACGGTATGCTTTTAAACTTTTTCTTCCAAAAAACGATACTTTCTGTGAGATTGTACTAAATAAATACAAAATCCTGCCGGCTCCCAGGCGCGAACCCTGTCGCCGCCCGGGCCGGCAGGTGGCAGGACAGTAGCTGGCTCCCGGGCGGCCGAGGCGGCAGGGGCGGCAAGGGCGGCGGCAGGCGGCAGAGCGGCGGCAAGCAGCAGGGCCGCCGCACGGACCGGCAGGGGCGGCGGCAGGCGGCGGCCATACAAAAAAGGAAAGCAGCGATTTCGAAAATCGAAATCGCTGCTTCCTTTATTTTGGGGATTAATTGATAGGATGCATTTCCTTTACGGTTTCATCCGTTACGAAACCCCTGCTGTTATGCTCTCTTCTTGCGAAGGGTCACTGCCAGGCTTGCACATGCGGACAGGAACAGTACTACCATTCCCATGAAACCACTGGTGTAGTCTCCGGTCTGGATGCCGGTCGGCGTTACAACCGGTGTTTTACCGTTGCCGCCGTTGCCGCCACCGCCGTTGTCACCGTTATCATAGCTGTTGCTGAATACCGCCTTGTCGCCGGCCAACTCTGCCTTCAGGGAACCTTCACCATCATCCGTCACCGTAATGGTCACATGGTGAACCTTGGTGTCATATGTGATGCCCTTCTGCTTGTCATTCAGCTCTTCGATGGTGTACTCGTAGGTTCCGGCCTTATCGAACGGAATTGCGTCAAACTGAACGCTTCCGCCCGCCTTATTCGTAGCACGTTCCACTTCCTCGCCGTTCGCATCCTTCAGCACGAAGGTGAACTGTCCACTCTTCAAATTTGCGTTGTTCAGACGCTTTGCTGCGCCCAGGCTTACCGATGTCGGCTTTGCCTGATACTTGTTGGCGAAGGTAATATCCTTCGCAGCCGGCTGGTCACCGGAGATTTCCTTATCGATGCGGTGGGTCGCTTCCAGCTTGCCGTTTCCGTTGTCCACAACCAGTGTGTATACGGTGTAGCTATTGCTGTCATAGATCACGCCGCCCTTGCCGTCATTCTCCTCACATACAGTGTAGGTGTGGCTTCCCGGCTTTGTGTAGGTAATCTTATTGAAGGTAACCTTGCCGTTTGCGTCATTTGCCGCTTCCGAAATCACCTTGCTGTCCTCCATCAGACGGAACTTGAATTCGCCGTCCTTCAGATTTCTTCCGTCCAATTTCTTGGTGATGTCAATCTGATCCGTTACGCTGGAGGAGAGTTTCTCTACCCGATAGGTGTTGGTAAAAGCAAACAGGTTATCGGTCTCCGGCTTCCGGCTTACCGACAGGTGTCCTTCTCCATCATCCTTGAGGGTGAGTTCGAATTCCTTGGTGCTCTTGGAATCGTTCACAACGCCCGGTACGCTTCCGGACTCCGTCACGCTGTACTTGAAGGTCTTTTCACGGGAACCGTCATCTGCCGGGTGCACGTCTTCCAGATCGTCAATATTGAATGCCAGGGTTCCAAAGGTTACGTTGCCGTTTCCGTCGTTGGTAACCGTTGCATCCTTCGCATCCTTCGGCATCGGAGCGCCTTCGGTCAGCGCCTTCAGCGTAAAGGTGAACTTGCCGCTGATATCCGGTGGATTCAATCCTTCCTCTGCTTCCAAAGTCTTGCTTCCGGATACGTTCACCGGAACTGCTTCTCCGGTTCCGTAAGTGTTCACAAATTCACACTTGTCTCCGGAATCCTTCGGATAGATGGTCTTCGCGGTGAGGGTTCCGTCGTTGTTGTCGGTAACCTCTACCGAGAGATCGAAGCTTCCTGCAGTCACGGTAATGCCCTTTGGCAGGTTGTTTGCCGATTCTGCAACACGGTAGTTCACGGTGTATACCACCTTGCCATCCTTGGTGGTCTTGGTAGCGTATCCATCTTCTACCGCCTTCTTCAGTACGGTGCCACTGCCTGCCGCCTTTTCGTTGGTCCGGTAGCTCAGCGCATCGAAATGGATGCTGCCGTCTGCGCCGTTCTTCTTGGTCTGAAGTACGGTGCCTTCGCTGCCGTCACCCGGCTTCGTCATCAGCTCAAAGGTGAACTCGCCGGCTTTCAGCTTCCGGCCGGTCAGCTTCTTGGAAGCGTTGATGTCCGCCTTGGTTCCGCCGGAAACATCCGTGGATCCGTCGTACCGGTTCGCAAAAGCGAGGGTGATGCCCTTTTCGCCCATTGCCGGGTTCTCGTTGCTTACGGTCTTCCGGAACAATTCCTTACCGGACTTGTCCTTCAGTACCACTTCCGCCTTCAGAGTTCCGTTGCCGCCGTCCTTCGCGGTGATTTCCAGCTTGTACTGGCTCTCATCGTAGACGATGCCCTTTGCGGAGCCCTTCACCTCTTCGAAGGTGTATGCGTACGTCTTTCCGATATCCGCCTGTTTCAGGGTCATGTTCAATCCGCTCTGTACGGTAACGGTCTCGCCGTCCGCACCGGCTTTGCCCGGTACGGTTGCACCGTCTTCCGCAATGTTCAGCTTCTTCGCCGACGCTTCGTCTGTGCCTTTCAGGGTAAAACTAAAATCATCTTTCGTCATATCCCGACCGGTCAGAACTTTGGTCATGCTCAGTCCCAGAACCTGATCCATCGACAAATCTTCTGTCTTGTATTCATTTGTAAAGGTCTTGCTGCCGCTGACAGCGGTTACCACTGCGGTGAGCTTGCCCGTTCCGTTATCGGTAACGGTGACGGTAATGTTGCGAACCGCCTTGTCGTAGGTCATGCCCGCTGCTTCCGGACTCGGTACCTGCTCTTTCAGCTGATACTTGTACTCGCCCGCCTTCTTAAAGGTCAGTGCGCCGAATTCAATCGGTGCTTTTCCGTTATTCACATCTGCCTTGCGGAGGGTAACTTCGTCCTTCTCCGGCATCGGTGCGGTTTCCACGCCATCCGGCTTCGATACGTTCTTCAGCTTAAAGGTAAAGGTTTCGCCGTCCTTCCACTCTCTTCCGGTGAGCTTCTTGTTGAAGCCGGTGATTACCTGTACCGGATCCGTCGCTGCCGCCGCGTAGGTGTTGGTGAACCGAACGGTCGGAGTGCCGGAATTGTGGTTGGAGCTGTCGTATGTTTTTACCGATTCGCCGGAACCGTCTGCGTTCTTCATGGTTACCTTGGTGACCACGTGCATGGTTCCGTCGCCGTTGTCCTGTGGTGTGATTTCCACAGTACCGATTCGTTCGTCGTAGGTTACACCCTTGATGCTTCCCTTGGTTTCCCGAACGATATAGGTCTGGGTCTTTCCGGACATGGTCTGGTCGAAGGAAAGATCCGCCAGAACATTCATGGTGTCCGGTTCGCCGGATCCGCGCTGGTTCGGGTTGGTGATTTTCGCCGTCTGGCCGTCCTTCGGTCCGTAGGTGAATTCAAACTCGCCCGCCTTCATGGTACGGCCGTTCAGCACCTTCTGAATGTTCAGGGCACCGGTGGTTCCGTATACCAGGCTGGATTCGTATTTGTTCTTGAATACGGCTTTGTCCGTCCGATCCGATGCGGTGCCGTTGTTGTATTCCACCTTGGCTTTGAGTTTGCCCGGGTGATCTGCGTCGTCGGTTACGGTCACGGTCACTTTGGCAGCGTGGCGGTCATAGGTCATTCCGCCGGCCGGTGTTCCCGGTACCATCTCGGTAATGTCAAAACGATATACGCCTTCTTTTCGGAAGGTAACATTGCCGAATCCAAAGTCCTTTGCCTCGCCGTTCTTCAGATTCTTTACCGAAGCGGTATCTCCGTTCTCGGCGATGGAAACGTCGTTCTTCTCAATCGCCTTCTGCGTCTCTGCGTCCGGTGTCAATTTGAAGTTAAATGCTTCGTCGGTCTTTCCGTCTCTTCCGGTGAGGGTCTTCTCGCCTGCAAGTGCCGTGTTTCCGGTAAGGGTTACGGCATCTGCTTTGTAGGAGTTCCGGAAAATCGGCACGGTCTGCAGTTCTCTTCCGTTTGCATCCAGATACTTGTAATCCGCAACTACCGTGTCCTGACCATCCACGTCATCGATGTACACGTTGATGCGCACCTTGTATTCCGCGTTGTCATAGGTCAATCCGTCTACGGTGTAATGGTTGGATGCGGTCGCACCTTCCGGCAGGATTTCCTTCATCTTGTACTCGTAAGTGAGCGGTTTATCCTGAGTTGCACCCTTTACATGTTCTGCCGTAAAGGTGATGTTTCCGAATTTCACGCCATTTCCGATATTCGACGCGTCCACGTGTCCGGATGCGCCATCCGGCAGCGGTGCACCTTCGGTAACCGGTGTGAGTCGGAACTTATAGTCGCCGTCCTTTATGGACTTGGTTCCGGTGTAATCCGTGAACTTCTTTCCGGCCTCCAGGGTAACGGTCTGCTCTTTTGCGTCATATACGTTCGCAAATGCTGCGGTTTTGTTGTCCACAGCAGTTGGGTTTGCCACTTCCGAGCCGTCATCCTTGCGGATTTTCTTCATGGCAGCATTTGCCTTCAGGCTTCCGTTCTCATCGGTCACCTTTACGGTAACGCGGTACGATGCGTTGGAGTAGGTTACACCCTGCTTCGCCGTATCTCCCGGATCCTTTTCCGTAATCTGGTACTCGTATGTGCCCGGCTTGGTGTATTCGATATCGCCAAAGGCTTTTTCGATTTCCGCCTTGGAGTTTACGTTCAGGCGGGAAACCTTCATGCCGTCCACAACAGCGGCATCCTTTGGCATCGGACATTCGTTATCCAGCGGGCTCAGAATAAACTGGAATTTCGCGTCCTTCAAATAATCCATATCCCATGCGGATGCACCGGATGCGGTTTCGAAATTCTTCTTAATCTTCAGGGACTCGGAACCCTTCAGTGTGGTGGAGTCGGCCTGATAGATATTGGTGTAATCTACCACTGCGGCATCTTTGCCGGCAACAGTTCCCTTCGCATATGCACCGCCGTCGTTGTTCGTTCCGGTCTCGCTGCCTTCACCGGCATTCCGCTGTGCAGCGCTTCCGGTGAAATGCTCCGGCTTTGCTTCGGTTACGGTGTACCGGGTTCCGCCATCCACGCCGTAAATCTTCAAGGTCTGATCGTCCTTTAATTTAAAGGTATCTCCGGACTTGACAGTGAACTCGTCTCCCTCTTTGTCCGCGCCGGTGTACTTCTGAGCGGTATATTTTTCTTTTACGCCGCCGGTAAATGTCAGGCTGTACTCGAACTCCGAATCCTTCAAGCTGTCCGGAACCTGATGGCCCTCTGCCGCCTGTACGGATTTCCGAATATCCAGCTCGCCCGGAAGTTCCTTGACCAGCTTTCCGTTGTTGCCCAGATGGGTATATACGGTCTTTCCGGCGTAGTTGTTCTCCCATACCGGCTTGATTACCCGATTGGATGTCTGGGACTTATTGGCGCCGTCCGCCTTATTTTCGGTAAAATAATGCAGACTGGTGGTTCTCGGTGTTCCGGCCGGGATGTAGTATTCACCCGTCTTGGTGTTTTTCTTCGCATAGCCTTCCAGGAGAAGATTGCTGTTGTCCGGAACCTTTACGGCATAGGTCTTCTTCACTGCATTTCCGGAAGCGTCTCTATTGTAATACTGATGCTGATAGTAGTACGTGGTATCGCCACTGGTATCGATGGAATCCTTTTCCGGATGGGTACATGCTTCATCCGTGTACAGGACCTTGTCTTCCTGGAAATAGTAGAAGTCGTTGGTGGATGCCGGCGTGAAGTTGGCATATGCGCCGATGCCTTCCGAATCCCGATTGGAAGACTTCTTGTCGTACTTGTTGGCATAGAACGCCACCTGACCGTCTTCGTTGGAATTTTCGGCAATATAAGCCTCCATCGCTTCATCCGGTCTCTCCAGCTTCTTCTCTGCCGCTGTCTTCAGGCTCACGTCATAGAAGAGTCGACATGGATAAGTGTCGTCGATGGTAATCTTATTATCCTTGGTAACTTCATAGTATCTCAGTGGGATCAGCTTGGCCGGAATCTTTACGGTCACCTTATCTCCCGTCGCCAGTGCGGTCGCCGCATCGGCTTTCTCTACGGTAATCTTGATATCTCTCAGATTTCCCGTCGGATATACGTGATTCGTGTCCGGGATCTCCTTCTCAAAGGTGTAGGTTACCTTGGTGGTGTTTCCTTCCTTGGTCACATCCTTCTTTGTGTAGTGGTACTGGTTCTCTGCGTACAGCAGGGTATTCATATCATCTACCTGCATGTAGTCCCCCAGCTGGTCCACCAGAGTGATGTATCCGCTCTGATTCGGGTCCGAGCCGGAATCCACTTCCGTCGGGGACTGTGCCGTGGCAATGATTTCTTCCTGAATTTCATTGAAGATGTTATTCAGCTCCGAAGCCTGGGTTGCGGCCTTGTAGAAGGCGGTCGGCTTTCCGTCCGAATCGGTGGCACGGGTGCCCAGATTGTCGTACGCGGTCGCGTTCGGATAGTTGCTGGACATGCCGTGCATGTAGGTGTTGAACAGCTCCTTATCGGTCCACGTGCCAAAAAAACCGGAACCTCCGGTGGTGATGCTGGCATCCGCATCCTTGAACACGCCGATAGAATACATTTTGGCGTCAGCCTTAATGGTCTTCGCCGTCTGAATCGCCGTATTGGCTACGCTTTCGTCAAAACCAGTCCCGTGATTCGGCTCACCGTCGGTAAAGAAGATGACGATGCGCTTCACGTTCTTGCGGTTCGGATTGGCAGCCTCGTCGCTCTTGCTTTGGTTCACCTGCTTCTTGGCCTGATCCATGGCGTAATCCGCCGCGGTGGCACCTGCCGGTCTCAGCGCATTGACCTTGTCCTTCAGCTCCGCCTTGTTGTCGTTGGTGCAGGCTTCGTAGTTGCTTACAACCTGAGTGTAGTTGTAAGTATAGCCACTCTCTCGGTAGGTATCATTTCCCACGTTGTTGTTTTTTTTGCCTGCGAATTTCACCAAAGAAATCCGGCTGTGCAGGTTCTCGTTGGACCGCTCGCTGTTGGTCTTTGCCGTCTCGTCAATAAAAGAATTCACCGCCGTCTTCAGGGTGCTCATTTTATTGTTGTCATCCATACTTCCGGATACGTCCAGCACCATTACGATGTCCAGCGGAACGGTGGACTGTCCCATAATCTTCGCGGCGGAAGACAGCGCGGACAGACCTACCAGGAAGTCGGAATCTCCGTTCTTCTCCACGGTCTTCGTGCCGGAATTATCCAGCTTCCCCATCACAATGTTGCCGGCAGATACGGACTTGTCCGTCCAAATCCTCCCGATATTCTTTGTGGTGTCATCAATTGCAATAGAATCGTGCCAATGACCGATGGTCACATCGTCTGCCACGGCACCGGTTGCCGCGGACACTGTTGTTCCGGACATTCCGAACAGGATGGTCACGGACATCAAAAGCGTCACGATCCAGGCAACTCTTTTTCGCTTACGAAAATAGCCTATCATTTTTCCCCCTTCCTCATTCTCCCCTGCAACCCCCAGGGAAGGATGATGTCCGGCCGGCGTTCCGTGATATTGCGTACTTGCCGACCATTCATGCATTACATCTCCATGATTATTTATTTTATCATAACGGTACGGATGGAAGGGGTACTCGAAAGAGTACTTTTTTTGATTATTAAACCACAGATATATTATAAACAACCACTTATTTATGCTCATTTCGGATACCTTCGGTTTGGATGCGGTCCCCGCCGGCAGCCACCGCAAACAGTTGATATGTTCCCCGTTGAAAGATATAATATTTTATCGGGATGCCCGCCGGAACTCAGCTCCGATTAAGGTATTTCGGGTATGATACGGAAAGGGATATAATATGGAAGAAAAACGACGATGCCCCGGGGCCGCTTGGGTGCTGAGCCTCCTGTTCAGCCTGACGATGATGCTGTGCCTGTTGCTCACCGCTGCGGAGATTCTGCTCTATCGCACTCCGGGATGGTTCGAGAAAGAATACGACAAATACATGGTGCTGGAGGATGTGCGAGGCGAGATGTCCATGGAATCCGCACTGCAGGTGACGGAAGAGATGATGGATTACCTCAAAGGGGACCGAAAAAATCTCACCGTAATGACCACCATCGACGGCAAGCAACAGGAATTCTTTTCCAACCGAGAAAAGGCTCACCTGAAGGATTGCCGGGCACTTTTTCTGGGCGGATTCCGTCTTCGAAATATCACGGCCCTCCTCAGCATGGGAATTCTCGGGGTGCTTTGGTTCGACCGAAAGAAGCATCCGCACCGGCTCCCGGACTTCATCGTACGGGTCCCAAAAATAACCGGCGTTCTGCTGGCGATTACCGGCCTTACCGCACTGATCGTTTCCGGAAGTTTCGACCGGTACTTCGTGATATTTCATCATTTGTTCTTTGATAACGACCTGTGGATTCTGGATCCGGCGGAAGATAATCTCATCAACTTGCTGCCGGAGGGTTTCTTCTCCGACACGGCGCTTCGAATCGGAGAGATATTTCTTCTGATGGAACTGGCGATGTGTGCAATCTTTGTTTGGATTGGCCGGAAACGGGTGACATATAAATAGAAGATATTTTTAGCGAAAATGTTTTTAGCGGAAAGGAAAAAAGCTTATGCGACTACTTCTTGCGGAAGACGAAAAATCTCTCTCCCGGGCGCTGACCCGGATTCTGGAGAGCAGCCATTACTCGGTGGATGCGGCATACAACGGGGAAGAAGCGTTGGATTTTCTGGACGTGAGCAGTTACGACGCCGTCATTCTGGATCTGATGATGCCGAAGGTGGACGGCCTGACGGTGCTGCGCACGCTGCGGGAGCGGAACGACCTGACGCCGGTGCTGATTCTCACCGCCCGCTCCGAGGTGGACGACAAGGTGCTGGGGCTGGACAGCGGCGCCAACGATTATCTGACGAAACCCTTCGAGCCGAAGGAGCTGCTGGCGCGGATTCGGGCCATTACCCGGGTGCAGACCAAGAATCCAAGTTCCGTGCTGCAGCTGGGGAACGTGACCCTGGACCGCACCAATTACGAGCTGGCCTGCGGGGGCAATGCCATCCGGCTGGCCAACAAGGAGTTTCAGCTGATGGAGCTCCTCATGAGCAATCCGGGGCAGGTGCTGTCTACGGAGCAGATTTTCGAGCGGATTTGGGGGCTGGACAGCGATGCGGAGACCAGCATCATCTGGGTGTACATTTCCTATCTTCGCCGGAAATTCAAGACTTTGGGGGCGAACGTGCTGATTAAGGCCACCCGAAACGTGGGGTATTCCCTGGTGGTGGAGGAAGAGGATTAATATGGTAAAAAAATTACGGCGCCGCTTCATCGCGGTGACCATCCTATCGGTATTCTCCACCATCACGCTGCTGACAATTATCATCAACGGCATCAGCTATCAAAATGTGTTGGACCGCTCCGACTGGACCCTTTCGGTTCTGGCAGCCAACCACGGGACCTTTCCGGAAAGCTTGCTAATAAAAGGAAGCCGCGATTCCGTGGAGGTTTCCGGCAGCGGCGATGTGGAAGAAAAATCCACCATCATCGTTCAGAAGAAGCGCCGCTTTTCTAAATTAAATCCGAAGGATGACACCAGCGACCGCAGCTATATTTTCCGAATTCAGCTGGACAACAAGGCCCGCACTTCCGCGCAGCCATTTGAAACCCGATATTTTTCGGTGCTGACCAATTCTAACGGAACCCTGCGGGAAGTGGATTCCTCCCAGCTGCTGGCGGTAAATAAGGATGCACTGGAATCCATTCAGCGAAAGGCGGAACGGAAGCTTTCGAAAGACGGAAAATGTGCTTTTATTGAAGACTTCCGCTGCACCCGAGTGACGGAAAAGGGCGGAATCCGCTACATCTACCTGGATTGCTCCCGTTCCCTGGACAATTTCCGGGCCTTCCGAAACGTCAGTATTCTGGTGTGCCTCATCGGCGTCACCATCATTTCCGCACTGATCACCTTTTTCTCTGGAAAAATTCTCCGGCCGGTGGCGGAAAGCTACGAAAAGCAGCAGCGCTTCATCACCGATGCGGGGCATGAAATCCGTACGCCGCTGACCATCATCAACGCGGACGTGTCCGTTCTGGAGATGGAGCAAGAGGGAGACGAGACTAACGAGTGGCTGGAGGACATCCGGCAGCAAACCCGGCGCCTGTCCAACCTCACCGAGGAGCTGGTGTACCTGACCCGCATGGAAGAGGTGCAGAAAACCTCCGTCAACATGAAGCGGCTGAATTTCTCGAAAATCGTTGGCGATGTGGCCCACTCCTTCGAATCCCGTGCTCTGGTTTCCGAGAAAAAATACGACTGCAGCGTGTCGGAGGACCTGTTCCTGCGGGGAGACGAAAGCGCCCTCCGCAAGCTGGTGAGCATCCTCTTGGACAACGCGTTCAAGTATTCTTCGGATTCCGGGGATATCCGGCTCCGCTTCTACCGTCAGGGCAAAAACATTTTCCTCACGGTGAGCAATTCCGTCGATGAGATCCCAAAGGACTCCATCCCTCACCTTTTCGACCGATTCTACCGGGCGGACAGTTCCCGGAACAGTGAAACCGGCGGGCACGGCATCGGGCTCTCCATCGCCCAGGCGGTGGTTCGAGCCCACGGCGGCAAGATTGCCGCTTACACGCCGGATGGGAAGACCCTCCGGATTACTGCCACATTTCCGGTGTAGAAAGCAGTATAGAAAAGCCCCGGCGCTGCTCGCATTGCCAGCGGCGCCGGGGCTTTTGTTGGGGCCAGGAGCCAGGCGCGAACCCCGCCGGTGCACGGGCCGGCGGCAGGGCCTTGGGTTTGCTCCCCACTCCCCGCTAGCCCTTATTCCTCCGTCCAGGGGAGCAAACTTTTTACTGCACGGCGCCGGCGGACGGGCCCGAGGTTTGCTCCCCACTCCCCGCTAGTCCTTATTCCTTCGTCTTGGGGAGCAAACTTTTTCCTGCTCGGCGCCGGCGGACGGGCCTTGCGTTTGCTCCCCACTCCTCGCTAGCCCTTATTCCTTCGTCTTGGGGAGCAAACTTTTTCCTGCCCGGCGCCGGCGGACGGGCCTCGGGTTTGCTCCCCTCTCCTCTCTAGCCCTTATTCCTCCATCTTGGGGAGCAAACTTTTTCTTGCCCGGCTCGCTGCGGCGCCTCTTTTGGGCCGGCTCCCAGGCCCAGGGTTTGCTCCCCACTCCCTTCTAGCCCTTATTCCTCCATCCAGGGGAGCAAACTT
>JAFEHB010000641.1_pt1 | contig 21081 bp, 24 predicted proteins | sample 9267121 | NCBI WGS metagenome assembly JAFEHB01 (sample SAMN17103336, study PRJNA684904) | human gut metagenome | isolation source: diarrhea sample from child under the age of five | host: Homo sapiens | place: South Africa: Mafikeng, Mafikeng Provincial Hospital | collected 2019-09 | reverse complement strand
GTGCCTCTGCTATCAATCTGGTCAGCTAATGCTAGACCTTCTCGACTCGTCGCATGAGGATTACTTTACCATAAAACTAGTCGGAATACTACTGTTTTTTATAAAATTAAAACTGCTGATAAGCATTTCTCAAGAAAGAGTGCCTATCAGCAGTTTTTCATGAATCAATTGTTACTTTTCAAATAGAAACATTCCAATTGATGGATAAAAAAACTTAGGATAAGAAGGTCGCTACTTTGGTCGTAATCAAATCGATGGCTACGTGGTTTTCGCCGCCTTCTGGTACGATGACATCGGCATACCGTTTGGTCGGTTCGATGAATTGATGATACATCGGTTTTACCACCGTCAAGTATTGTTCGATCACAGAATCCAATGTCCGGCCACGTTCTTCCATGTCACGTTTGATTCGGCGAATGATTCGAATATCATCGTCTGTATCAACATAAAGTTTAATATCCATTAAATTACGCAATCGCTCATCTTCTAGAATCAAGATCCCTTCCAAGATAATGACTTCTTTGGGTTCTTGAATGATCGTTGCTTCGCTGCGGGTATGCGCGACATAATCATAGACGGGTTTTTCGATCGTTTGATATGCAAGCAGCTGTTGCAAGTGATCGATCAACAAATCAGTATCAAATGCAAAAGGATGGTCATAGTTGGTGTTCAACCGTTCTTCAAAGCTCAGATCACTTTGGTCTTTATAGTAGGAGTCTTGCTCAAGCATCATAATAGAATGATTGGGGAAATGATTAAAGATCGCCCGACTCACGCTTGTTTTTCCACTACCTGATCCACCTGTCACACCAATAATAATGGGCTTGCCATTCGTCATTCAATTAACCTCTTTCATCTTAAAAAATTCACACTGGTTCTATTATAGCGAAAATTCGGCAAATTACTACTGTTTCTGTAGAATCAGTGCTGCAATAAAGGAAGTAATTGCTGCAAACGTTCGATCTCATAAGTAGGCTGAATCTCACCACTGTTTTTTTTCTTTGGATTGAACCAAATCGTATCGATCCCTGCCAGTTGTCCGCCTAAGATATCTGAAGTCAGTGAATCGCCAATGATGACTGTCTCTTGTTTTTTAACGTTTGGTATGCGAGCAAACACATAGTCAAAATATTCTTTCATTGGTTTTTGATACCCTGTATCTTCTGAAACAAAAATATCACGGAAATACGGCTTTAATTTGGCATCTTCCAAGCGGCGATATTGGGTTTCAGAAACCCCGTTCGTCACCACGTATAGGTCAAAATGCTGCGCCAACTCCGCTAAGATCTCATCACTGTTGTCTAACAGTTTATGTCCTTCATTTAGAAATTCCCGATAGGCCAATTCAACTGCTGGACTATCGACCTGAATGCCTTGCGTTTCAAAAAACAAACCGAAACGCTCATTGATGACTTGGTCTCTCGTGATTTTCCCTTGCTCAAACTGCTGCCACAAATCATGATTGATCGTTTGATAGCTTTGTTTGCGCTCTGGGGTCATTTCCAAGCCATGAGCTTCAAATAGTGCTTTTAAGGCTTGATCTTCGGTATCTTGAAAATCGAGGATCGTGTCATCGACATCAAATAATAATGTTTTATATTTCATTTTCTCCCTCTTTCTCAGCGGAAATGCGCCGCCAGTCCTTTTAATTCTTCTTGCGTCAGCGAGCGATAGCTGCCCACTGCTAAATCATCTGGTAGAACTAGCGAACCCATCGCTGTTCGTTTCAGCTGAATGACTTTTTTCCCTCGGGCTAAAAACATCTTTTTCACTTGATGGAACTTGCCTTCAGCAATTTCTAACGAAACAAAGGAACGAGCCGCTCGGGCATCGATGATCGTTAGGGCAGCTGGTTTGCAAGTGACACCACCATGAAAGGTGATCCCTGTGGCAAATGCCGCCACATCTTCAGGAGTCACCAAGTCATTGACCACCACTTCATATCGCTTGGTCACCTTTTTGGTGGGATGCAGCAAGTCATAGCCTAACTGACCATTCGTCGTAACTAATACCAACCCTTCCGTGTCCCGATCCAATCGACCGACGGCATAAAGATCTGGGTGCTGGTCCTTTGGTGCAATCAAATCGATCACTGTCTGGTGCTGTTGATCAACATTCGCTGTAACAACACCATTGGGCTTGTTGACGATATAATAGCGTTCCTGCGTCTCCAACTGCCGACCCGCAACGATGATTTGATGGATGGCGCTATCGACATTGCGCTCAGGTCGCCCTTCAATCCTTTGATCCACGAGGACTTTTCCTTGCTGAAACAACCGTTTCATCTCTTTACGAGAAGTATTCAATTGTTGCTCGATCACTTTATCTAAACGCATAAATTTTTCTCCATAGTGGCTATTATAGCTCAGGATCTAGTGAAAGGAAACTGCCAGGATTTCAAATGATTTGACTTTCTTTGTCTTTTTGCGTAAGGTTAAAGAGTAAAGTAAATATAGTTTCTCATACACAGCGTTATGACCTGGTGGAGAAAAGTTGAACCAAAACTTTCTGGGGCAGTTGTGTACACAACTGCCCTTTTGCGTGTTTTCACTCACGTACCACTTAATGTGCAGAGTTAACAAAATTTGCTTAAAAAATCTCGTTATTAACGAGAAAATTTTAGGAGGAATTGAGTTATGTCAGTATCATTAGAAGTTACGAAAAGAGAAGTTCGCCCACGTTCTTTACGGAACAAGTTGCGCCACGAAGGAAAAGTACCTGCAATTGTCAATGGGTACAAAGTAGAAAGCACACCGATTGCTGTCAATGCAGCAGAATTAGAAAAAATCTTGCGTGAAAATGGATTGAATACCGTAATCACGATCAGTTTAGAAGGCAAAAAAGTCAATACACTGATCAAAGAGTATCAATCAGATACCTTCACACGCAATTTAACCCACGTTGAATTCCTATCTGTCGATATGAATGAAGAAACAGAAGTAGAAGCAGAAGTAACCTTAATTGGCGAATCTGCTGGTGTCAAAGCTGGTGGTGTTCTAGCACAAAACTTGTATACAGTCGTTGTATCAGCAACACCAGACAAATTGCCTGAACGTGTTGAGATCGATGTAACGTCATTAGAGATCGGCGATTCATTAACAGTGGCTGATCTGCCTAAGAACGACGAGTACACGATCGTGACCGATCCAGAAGAACAAATCGTTGCGGTTACTGAACCACAAGAAATCTCTGAAGATGAAGAAGCTGGCGAAGCTGCTGAACCAGCAGTTATCGGTGAAGACGAAGAATAATCATAGAACATCGTTCTTAAGATCGCGTCTTCAATCAACAGACACTTCTAAGAAATGTAGGACTCTTGAAGGGATTTCCCTTCAAGAGTCTTTTTCATTCTTACGAAGAGCTGGTGAGCTGCAACTGACTATTTTCCACTGAAAGGCGTCATGGGAAAGCTTGGTCCAGCCAACCCAACAAATTTTTAAGAAAATAGTTAAAATGCGTCACTGACCAAAAAGAAAAGCAGAAGTAGTTGCATTTTTGACGGTTCTTCATTATGATAAATAGACAAATTTGATGTTATTGGCAAGCCTACTTGAAGGAGGGGTTTTTATGTTTGAAACATTTGATGATCACCGCAGCCGCTACGCTTCTGGCGGGATTGTTCAAACACTGCCTGGCGAACTGATCGATAGTATTTGGTTAATCATCGATCTCGATTTAAAAGGGTTTATTCCGTTGACAAATCTGCTCACCTTTGAAGTCCAAAACAATCACGGTCGTGTCACACTGCTTTTTTCTCAAGCACAAAGTCAAATCGAACTCGGCGTTGATCTGCCTTACCGTTATTCCGACCTCTATCCCCAAAAAGTCTATGTGTATGACGATGGGCAGCGGCAAACGATTTTATTGCCTAGCGAGACTCGTTAACAGCGCTTCGTGTTTCTCTTTTTATAACGTTACTTACATAAAAAACCACCCTTTTTATTTTAAAAGGTGGTTTTTTTTGATTCCTTCCTCTCATTTAATTTCATATTATAAAGGGTTCGAGGAAGCATCCAATGAATCCCCCGTTTTTTATTACGTTTTATTGACTATTTTTTGTATGTTAAAATAACGTGTGAAGTTCCCTTATAATAAGGACAGTTGCAAAATTCAGCTGAAAGAGGTGCCTGGTTTTGAAAAATATCCTTGAAAAAGATATTATGCAAATGCTGCGTCTGTCCACGATGCTCTTGAGCGAAAATCCCCTTCCTTTGAATAAAGCTGCTGCCGACCAAAATCTTTCCGTCAAAACGATCCGTCGGCTACTGTCCAGTTGTTTAAACGAGGACCCTTCCTTCCATTATGATGTGCAGCAAGGACACATTCGTGCCTTTCATGATTTGCAGCAGCCCCTAGCCAGCAAAAACTTCCCCCATACAGAAATGCTTGCTGCATTGTTTAATAAAAGTACAAACTATCAGTTGCTCTTGTTACTGTTAAAAATGCCGACCATTTCCTTTGCAGACCTCCACAAGCGGTATTACCTGAGCCCCTCCAGTTTGCATCGGCGCTTTTTGTCCTTTTCCTTTTTTTTGGCACCTTATCGTCTAAGGATCGACCGTCGCAGTTTTCCTTTGATTACTGGCAATGAACGGCAACTGCGCTATGTGATTTTTCGACTCACCCTCTTAGCAAACCCAGCGCTTATCTCCCCCAATCAAGCGTTTCAGGAGCTGACACAAATCCATCAGTTACGGAAAACTGCTTTTTATCCCAACACATCAATCTCGTTTACTCAACAAGTTTTTCCCAAACACTTTGTTCCAAGTTTCTACTTAGTCGGTGAACGCAGCTATTTGTTTTTATGGAAACAGCTTCTAACACTGGAGCCTTTCTATGTACCTGCAGAAGAATCTGGCCTCTTATGCCAAATCATCACCCCAGTTTTGAGGCAGTATCCAATCGAGCAGCCGTTAGAGGTTCTTTTGCCGAAAATTTTCCAAGCCCATCTGCTGGGGGCATTATTGGAGGGCAATTTATTTGTCTACCCGCCATTAAATCCTCGCTTATCTGAACGTTCACAACGCTTGGTCCGTGCTTTCTTGACACAGCTTCCCCACTACGAAAAACTTTTAAAGAAGCATCCCGAGTTGCCCTTACTCTATGAATGCATTTGGCAAGACGTCTCTTTCTTCCAACCCATCATTGCCTTTCCGCAACAAAAAGAGCGCCCACTTGAATAGCGGTACGCTCTTTTTAAAATCATTTTACTATCAGTGAATTATTTTGCGTCAGCATCAACGATTTTCACTGAACCTTGCCATTGTTCTTCCACAAAGTCTTTGATTTCGTCTGAATGCAGCACTTCGATCAATTTCTTGATTTTGTCGCTATCTTCGTCACCACTGCGGACAGCGATCACGTTGACATAAGGCGAATTATCCGCTTCTAATAAAACAGAATCATCCGCTGGGTTCAAATCGATCCCGAATGCGAAGTTCGCATTGATGGCAATTAGGTCTGCTTCGTCGTTTTGATAAGCAGTCGCCAAAAGAGATGGATCGACGTCATGTTTAAATTCTAAGTTTTTCGGATTTTCAGCAATATCATCAAAGGTTGCCGTTTCTGTATCAACGCCGTCTTTTAAAGTGATCAAGTCAGCATCTTGTAAAATCGTTAGGATACGACCCCAGTCAGATTCAGAAGTGGAAGTAAGAACCGTTGCACCATCTTCTAGTTCTGAAATATCAGAGATTCGTTTTGAGTAAAGACCCATTGGCTCGATATGGATCGCACCAGCATTGACAAAATCATAGCCATTGTCTGCGATTTGTTTGTTCAAGTAAGGAATGTGTTGGAAGTAATTGGCATCGATATCGCCATTTTCCAATGCTTTGTTTGGCAACACATAATCATCGAAGGTTTTGATTTCAAGATCAATGCCTTCTTCTGCTAGTAAAGGTTTGGCTTGTTCTAAAATTTCCGCATGAGGCGTAACTGATGCACCGATCACTAATTTTGTTGATTCTCCCTCAGCCGCAGATGAGTCAGAGCTTCCTGAATTTGAGCCTGTGCCACAAGCAGCTAAAGCGGCAGTTAACAATAAGGTTGTTGCAATACCAAAAATCTTTTTCATATCCATTTCCTCCCATATTTTCCACTTTTTGTTCTTCGTTTCATTTACCGTTTATCGGTGGCTTTCGCAAGGAAATCGCCGATTCCTTGGATAATGAAAACGATAATTAAAATAATCACTGTTGCAACAAGCGTAACAGTGTAATTTCCACGTTGAAATCCTTCTTGCCAAGCCAAAGCGCCTAGCCCTCCGGCACCGATCGCGCCTGCCATGGCAGTATAACCAATCATTGAGATCGTTGTGACCGTCAGTCCTGAAATCAATGCTGGAACACTTTCGGGAATCACGATCTTGTAGATGATCTCCCAGTAACTAGCACCCATCGCTTCCGCTGCTTCAATCACACCAGGATTGACTTCACGAAAAGCAATTTCCACCATCCGAGCATAAAACGGTGCCGCCGATAAAACTAATGCTGGGATCGCTGCTTTTGCCCCTAGGAATGAACCGACTAATAATGTTGTAAACGGAATGATCAAGACCATCAAAATCATGAATGGCGTTGAACGAAAGGCGTTACTGATGATGGAAACCACGTTATAGAAAATGTTGGCTCCCGCTGTTTGTTTACGACCTAGCGAATAAAGCGCCAATCCTAGAAGCAAACCGATCACGACCACTAAAACCATGGAGAAGAAAGTCATAAACAAGGTGTCTAAGGTTGCTTGCTGCATATTGGCCCAGTCGACCTTTTCAAAATTAAAATAGGTTTCTACAAATGATTTATCCACGTTCAATCACCTCCACGCCTACTTGCTGCTCTTTGAAAAAGGCGATCGCTTTTTCGATCTCACTTGCTTCACCTGTCAATAAGACCGTCAAGCCACCAAAGGATCCTTCATTGGTTTGTTGGATCTTTCCGTAAACGACATTGACATCGATCTGGAAGCGACGGATTGCTTGTGAAATCACTGGTTCATTGGCGTTGTCTTGTGTAAAAGTCAAAGTCACTAAATGCCCTTGCGGATTTTCTCGTAAGAAGGCTTGCCGTAATTCTTCAGCATCTTCTTCTGGCTCCAAATCTTGCTGAACAAAACGTTTGGTCACTTCTTGCTGCGGGTTACGGAAAACCGATTGTACTGATCCTTCTTCAACGATCTGCCCATGCTCCATCACCGCGACCTTGTTGCAGATTTTGCGAATGACGTTCATTTCATGGGTAATCAGCACGATCGTCAAATGCAATTTTTTATTGATGGAAAGCAAGAGATCTAGCACTTCTTCTGTTGTTTGTGGATCTAACGCACTCGTTGCTTCATCACACAGCAAAATTTCTGGTTCATTCGCTAATGCACGAGCAATCCCGACTCTTTGCTTTTGCCCGCCAGACAATTGTGCCGGATAGGCAGTTTCCCGTCCTTCCAACCCAACTAATTTAATCAGCTCTTGCGCTCGTTGACGTCGTTTTGCTTTTTCAACGCCAGCCAACTCCAATGGCAATTCGATGTTCTCCGCCACCGTTCGAGACCATAATAGATTAAAGTGCTGAAAAATCATGCCGATTTTTTTGCGGAAGTTTCTCAATTCTTTGTTTTTCAATGCCAAAATATTTTGACCGTTAATGACTACATCTCCTGCTGTCGGCAATTCTAAGCCGTTCAACAAACGAACTAATGTACTTTTCCCAGCACCAGAGTAGCCGACGATTCCATAGATATCGCCTTTTTCCACTTGCAATGAAACATCATTGACGGCGTGGACAGCCGTTTGCTTTTTGCCGAATGACTTTTTCACATGCGACAATTCGATTAATGCCATGTTATTCCCATCTTTCCTCTTTGGTTGGTTAAACACAAAAAAAGCTCTCATCCTCTGTACATTATACTGTTACAAAGGACGAAAGCACAACTTCCGCGTTACCACCTTGATTTACTGTCGATTCGCATCAACAGCCTCGCTCAGTACTTGAATTACTTCGCATACTGCTGCACTGTAACGGGTGCCTCCCGTGATAGGCTTGTTTCCACTCACCTATCATGCTCAAAGACCATCTTCCATCCTCTCTCCGTTGCCCATTTGCACCAAACAGGGCTCTCTGTGTACGTTAAGAACATGTACTCTTCTTTTCAAAGCATTCATTTATTGAGCAAATTATAGCAACGTCTTATCCGACTGTCAATTCTTTTTGAAAAAATAGTCGTTTTTACAGATTTGACTTACAAGGCTTCAAATTGGCTTGGGTCAACCTCTTTGAAGCTGACCAGCCAAGCGTTCATTTCGTCTTCATCATTTAAGGTATCAATCGATTGATCGATTTTTTCATTTACGGAAGAAATCACGCCCGTCAATGGACTTGGAAATTCACTGACTGCTTTTTCCGCTTCCAGCTCAACAAGGGTCTCTCCTTGTTTTAAAGCAGTTCCTGCTTTTTGAATCGAAGCAAACGTGACCGCACCAAGTTCTTCTTGCGCTTCTTTTGTTAAACCGACACAATATTCTTTCCCGTTAAACAAAACCCACAAATTATCTTTTTTTCTTAAGCATTTCTTTTCCATGATTCTAGTAAGACTCCTTCATATTCATTTTCTTTAAATCCATTAATCAAAAAGCGGTCGCCGCTAACCAGCAGTGGGCGCTTGATCAACATACCATCGGTTGCCAGCACATCGGCTGCGTCTTGGGCAGTCATGGTCGGCACTTTTTCTTTTAATTGCAATTCACGGTATTTCATGCCGCTTGTGTTAAAGAAACGGGTTAACGGTGCTTCGCTTGATTGGATCCAAGCCAGCAATTGTTCCGGTTGAGGCGGTGTAGCTACCATATCGATCGCTTCAAAGGGAATCTCGTGCTCTTCTAACCAACGCTTCGCATTTCGGCATGTACTGCATTTTGGGTACCAATAAAATGTAATCATGTGAACTCCTTAAAGTGTTTTTGGTGCGGTCTCAGCTTGATAGCGCATCGATAAAATCAAACCGATCCCAATCATATTGCTTAATAGGGCAGATCCTCCTTGGCTGATAAACGGCAGTGGAATCCCCGTCAACGGTAAGAGACCGATGTTTGCGCCAATGTTTTCAAACACATGGAAGAGAATCATCATAATGATCCCAGTTGCCAAGTAGGCATAAAATTCATTGTTGGTATCGAAACATACGCGGATCATTCGGTAAATCAAAATAAAATACAATAAAATGACAAACGCGCTGCCAATAAACCCAAAATTCTCACCGATCACCGAAAAAATCATATCGGATTCTCGGACTGGTACATACACATCGCTGACATTAAATCCTTTCCCGAACATCCCGCCAGAGGCGATCGCCATCAGAGCATACGCCAATTGGAAGGATTGCCCTTGGGTATCATGAAAAGGATCTAGCCACGAATCGATACGGGCGAATTGGTATTCTTTAAAGATTCCTGTATTGTACAGAAACTCGCGACCAACATCGGTAGTCACTAAGAAAATCGTTCCGCCGCCGAGAATCACAAATGCCGCAATCACTGGCACGATGATTCGCCATGAGATTCCTGACATCAAGAAGACCCCACCGAAAATCGCCAGAAAGACCAACATCGTACCAAAGTCGTTTTGTAAGGTGATCAGGATCAGGACTGGGATCGTGACGGCTAACATTTTTGCAATCAGTAACCCATCTGTTTTCAGATCCCGTTCCCGATGCTTGACATTGTGCTGCGTGACGACTAACGCCAACATCATGATATAGGCGATCTTCATCAATTCTGAAGGCTGCAAGGTAAAAGGACCAAAACGGAACCAGTTTTTCGACCCTGTCGAGTCAGCCATTGTCCGATCATAAAATTTCAGCAGCGCCAACATAACGACAAGCCCAGCTCCATAAATATAGGGCGTCAATTTCCAGAGCCATTTTGATTTGATCTGCATGATAATGATCACGGCTACAATGCCTAACACATACCATAAAGCTTGAAACCCTAACGTTCGCAGCATATTCGGATTATTTGGATCGTGTGTCAGCGCCACATACAGGGACGCCAAACCAATCAGACATAATAAAAATACGGGTAGAATCACACCGTAGTCAATTCGATTATCGTTCGTTTTTATTCGTGAATTTTCCATGTCCACACTCTCTTCTGTAGAATCTTTATCCATTATAGTGATAATTGAGGAGAAAAGAAAGGATTGTCCATGAGCATTCACAAAAAATTTAGAAACTTTAATGATTTTCGGGAAAAGAGGGTTAAAAATGAAGTGCAATTCGTTTTTCTGCTTCTTAAAATTATGAAATAAATGCCATAGAACATTATGTCATAATAATATCTGGCTATCTTTTAGAACCATATACTTTCTGATTGATTTTTCTCCTAAAAACACACTCTCTGTTTTCAAATAAAACAAAAAACCACCACGTCATAGGTTGTCTATGAGGTGATGGTTTTGGTTATGCCAGCTGCAGGATTCGAACCTGTGACCTACGCGTTACGAGTGCGTTGCTCTACCAACTGAGCTAAGCTGGCGTTGTATGGCACAAAGAAAATTATATGCAAAAACGGTTGTTTTGTAAAGAGGTCTGCTGAAAAAAATCTACTTACTGAAATTTTCCGAAAATTGTGATATAATAGAAGTATCAAGGAGGTTTTTACATGGCAACATTTGGTAAATTCGAAACAACAATTGTCCCGTCACAAGAAGGTTCAACTTTTGAGGTCGCTACTCCTGTCATGTTCACGTTCCATGGGAAGAAACAAACTGGTACCATCACAAAGCAGTTGAAAAACTCTGCGGTGGTCGAGCTGAACGAAACCCCAGAAAACCAGAAATTAGTTTCGCAAAGTAATGGTGTATTGATCATCAATTACAAACAATTAACCAAACTATAACCCGTTTAATGCAAGGAGAAAATCAGTTGATTTTCTCCTTTTTTCATTGTCTGATTTTATGAAAAGCTCAAAAAAAGCCATGGATAACCGATCGAACCGTTTTGGCTGTCGATCTTCTTCCATGGCATCATTGACGAGGCACAACTTCAGTTGCCTTTGTCTTATTTGTATTGATTTATTTTGTACCGAATAGACGGTCACCGGCATCGCCCAAACCAGGAACGATATAGCCGTGTTCATTTAGGCGTTCATCAAGATTTGCAGTGTAGATGTCAACATCTGGATGGGCATCTTGCAATGCTTTCACGCCTTCTGGTGCAGCAACTAAGCAGACGAATTTCATGTTTGAAGCGCCGCGTTTTTTCAGTGCATCGATCGCCATGATCGCTGAACCGCCCGTAGCTAACATTGGGTCAACGATAAATAATTGACGTTCATCGATGTCTTCAGGTAATTTTACGAAGTATTCGTGTGGTTCTAGCGTTTCTTCATCACGGTACATCCCGATATGACCAACTTTTGCGGCTGGGATCAATTCAAGGATACCATCAACCATGCCTAGACCTGCACGCAGGATCGGAATGATCGCTACCTTTTTACCAGATAGTGTTTTTTGTGTTGATTCTTCAATTGGTGTTTCAATCACTAGATCTTCAAGCGGCATGTCGCGAGACACTTCATACGCCATCAACATTGCGATTTCATTAACAACTTCACGGAAAACCTTTGTTCCACAGTTCTTGTCGCGGATCATTGTTAATTTGTGTTGGATCAGCGGGTGATCGATTACTTGAAATTTACCCATTTAAAAAAATCTCCTTTGGTTTTTCTCTTATTTTAAAGCAAATCGGCTCTTGTTACAACCATCTGCCACAGGCAATACTGCTTTTCCTCAAAAAAAGGATTGTGTTAGAAGGAAGGAGACAAGACGGCATGTAACACGTCTCTGCGTTCATTCTAGCCCCTTTCTCACTTTCGGTGATCAAAGAGCTATAGCGCAGGAAAAACGCGTGAGACGTCTTGTCTGACCTTAACTTCTGTCACAGTCCCCTTTTATTTATTTTTATAAAGTGGATAGTTGTCCGTCAATTCTTTGACTTGCGCCGTGACTTCTGCCAAAACGGCTTCATCATTTGGTTTTTCTAAAACTTTGACGATCAATTTCGCCACTTCGACACAATCTTCTTCTTTAAAGCCACGACTAGTGATCGCTGGTGTCCCCACGCGAATCCCACTCGTTTTGAAAGGACTTAGTGATTCGAAAGGAATCGAGTTTTTATTGACGGTGATATTGACTTGATCCAGCAAAGCTTCTGCTTCTTTGCCGTTCAAATCAAAGCCGCGCACATCGATCAATAATAGGTGATTGTCTGTTGCACCAGAGACCAAGCGGGCTTGTGGTGCTTGGTTGAAGACTTTCGCCATTGCTTGTGCATTGCGGATGACTTGCTCAGAGTACTCTTTGAACGACTCATCTTGTGCTTCTTTAAAAGCAACAGCTTTCGCTGCGATCACGTGCTCTAATGGGCCGCCTTGGATACCAGGGAAAACGGCACTATTGATTTTTTTCGCTAAGTCTTCATCATTTGTTAAAATCAAGCCGCCTCGAGGGCCGCGTAATGTTTTATGGGTCGTAGAAGTCGTGATGTCCGCATAAGGAACTGGGTTTGGATGAAGACCAGCCGCTACTAAACCAGCGATATGCGCCATATCCACCATCAATTTTGCGCCAACTTCATCAGCGATTTCACGGAACTTCGCAAAATCGATTGTACGTGAGTAAGCACTGGCACCAGCAACGATCAGTTTCGGTTGATGCTTACGCGCCAAAATACGAACGACATTGTAGTCGATGACTTCTGTTGCAGGATCAACACCATAACTAACAAAATTATAGGTCTTGCCGCTGAAATTCACTGGTGAGCCATGGGTCAAATGACCGCCTGCGGAAAGATCCATCCCTAATACTGTATCGCCTGTTTCGATCAACGCTAAATAAGCTGCTGTGTTGGCTTGAGAACCAGAATGCGGTTGAACATTGGCATATGCCGCACCGAAAATACTTTTCGCCCGTTCAATTGCTAAGTTTTCTACCACATCAACAAATTCACAACCGCCATAGTAACGACGACCTGGATAACCCTCAGCGTATTTATTTGTCAAAATACTACCTTGCGCAGCCATTACACCTTCTGAAACGATATTTTCAGACGCAATCAATTCCAAATTGTTTTGTTGACGATTCGTTTCTTTTTCGATCGCTTGCCACAATTCGGGATCAAACGTTTGATAATCCATGCTTACAACACCCCTTTACCTTAATGGTAGCATTGTATCACATTTCTTCATAAGCTACCTATAATGAATTCTGGTTTTTTGCTAATTTTCTTGAAAGAAACTTTGATTTGCAGCTTTTTTCAACCGATTCATATAAGCAGCCCCTAAGCCGCTTTCTGGAAACGTGGGTGCAAATAAGACATCTAACTCAGCAATCGATTCATCTAACGCCCGTAAACCAGCAAACAGCCCTTTTGTCGCGGCTTCCACACTGTCATCAAAAAATAAATAGATGGCTGCAGCTTCAAAGCGGACTTGCTCGGCGATCGTTGGTCCAGCTAAAACCCCTACCTTAAACTGCTGTTCTTTTGCCCAAGCCATGGCTGCCGGCCAATCTTGGTCATTGACCATCAGGACGTTGGTATTCGGTGCATAGTGCTTGTATTTCATGCCCGGCGCTTTGGGTGCTTCACTTTCTGTTACTAAGTGCTGATCGACGAGGACTTTTGTTTGTAAAACTGCTTCAAGCTGTTCTTTAGAGATCGCACCAGGACGTAAGATGATCGGCGGCGCCGTTGGGTCACTCAAATCTAAGACCGTTGATTCGACACCGATCTGCGTCACCCCATCATCCAAGATGCCAGCGATTTTGCCTGCCAGATCATGCTGAACATGCGCAGCTGATGTTGGGCTTGGTTTACCAGAAGTATTCGCGCTAGGGCCAACCAATGGCTGTTGGGCTTGTTTGATCAACGCTAACGTCTTGGTGTTGTTTGGCATCCGAAAAGCCGCTGTGGATAAGCCGCCAGTAACAATGCTAGGTAAACTGTCTTTTTTGATCGAAAAGATCAAGGTTAAGGGCCCAGGCCAGAAAGTTTCCATCAATTTATCAGCAAAAGGATGCTTGTTATCCACAAACGGTTCCAACTGCTCTGGCTCGGCAATATGAACGATCAAAGGGTTGTCACTAGGTCGCCCTTTGACTTGATATACTTGCGCAACAGCCGTGGGCAAAAGCGCGCTAGCCCCTAGTCCATAGACGGTTTCCGTCGGGAACGCCACCAATCCCCCCTCAGCTAAAATAGCTGCTGCTTCGTTCAACTGTGTTTGATCAAAAATTTTTGTTTCCACAATTTATCCACATCCTTTTTTGAGAAGTTTCCACACTTATCAACATTTTCTCGTTTCTTTTCCACATTTTGTGGATAAGTCGTTTGTCAAGTGTGGATAACCCTGTTCATAACTCGGTTTATTTAGAAGTCGTTCATTTCATAAGGTTTTTGCAATTTTTCTGTAGCAAAAAAAATTTATTTATCCACATCTTGTGGATGACTGACGAACACCATCCGGTCTTGACCCGCAAGATCTTTTACTACAGTGACTTCTTTGTTGGGAAAAGCGGCTGCAAAAAGCTGTTGAACAGCTAATCCTTGCTGAAAGCCGATTTCTAGCGCCATTTGCCCGTTAGGCGCCAAACAATTCGGTGCTTGCTGTGCCAATTGCTTATAGATCGCCAATCCTTGTTCTTGAGCAAAAAGCGCCATTTTAGGCTCTTTTTCTCTTACGCTGATATCCATCAGCGGCCACTCTTCAGCGCTGATATACGGTGGGTTGGAAACGATCAGATCCCATTGCTGATCTGCCACGGGCTCTAAGGTATCTCCTTGGAAAAAGCGAATCTCCGCGCCTAAGGCTGCCGCATTTTCTTTAGCAACGGCTAATGCCTCTGCTGAAAGATCCACGGCACTTACGGCCCACTGGGGACGTGCTAATTTCAAGGCAATGGCGATCGCTCCAGTACCTGTGCCGATGTCTACGACTCGCAGCGGCTGATCTGCTGGTAATTTTGCCAAACACTTTTCCACCAGCTCTTCGGTTTCTGGACGCGGGATCAAGGTTGCAGGGGTCACTTTTAAGCGATGCCCATAAAATTCTTCATACCCTAATAAATATTGCGGTGGTTCATGCTGCAACAGCTGTTCAAGATCTGCTGCGATCTGTGCCTCATCTTCCCATAAGATGGGTTGGTCCATCTGCAGCAGCCAATCGAGTTGCTGCCAGTTTTTTCGCTGTAAAAACAGGTATTGGATCGCATACCCGTCCAGCCCTTTCGTTTCTAAAAAAGAAGAAGCCCGTGAAAGGACTTCTCGATAGGTTTTAGCCATTTTGCATCTCATCTAATTTTGATGTTTGATCGTAAACGATCAGTGCATCAACAATTTCATCGAGTTTTCCAGCTAAAATTTGATCCAATTTTTGAATAGTCAACCCGATACGGTGATCTGTTACGCGGTTTTGCGGGAAGTTATAGGTGCGAATCCGTTCAGAACGATCGCCGGTACCCACTGCTGATTTACGGTTTGCATCGTATTCACTTTGTGCTTCTTGCTGCATTTGGTCATAGACCCGTGCCCGCAAGACTTTCATCGCTTTCTCACGGTTTTTCAGCTGTGAACGCTCATCTTGCATCGCAACAGCGATCCCTGTTGGCAAGTGCGTCAGACGAACAGCAGAAGCTGTTTTGTTGACGTGCTGACCACCAGCACCAGAGGCATGGTAAATATCGGTCCGAATATCTTTGTCTGCGATATCGATTTCGACTTCTTCAGCTTCGGGCATAACCACGACCGTTGCCGTAGACGTATGGATTCGGCCTTGTGATTCGGTAGACGGTACTCGCTGCACTCGGTGGGCGCCGCTCTCATATTTCAATTTTGAAAAGACGTTGTCGCCAGTGATCATCATGATGACTTCTTTGTACCCACCGATCCCAGTGACGTTGGCATCCATGACTTCGACTTTCCAGCCTTGGTTTTCCGCATATTTTTGATACATATTGAAAAGATCGCCAGCAAATAAGGCTGCTTCATCGCCGCCTGCTGCACCACGGATCTCCATGATGATGTTTTTGTCATCATTCGGATCTTTTGGCAATAACAAGATTTTGATGCGTTCTTCTAAAACATCTTTTTCTTTTTTCAAGTCAGAGAGTTCTTCTTTGGCCATCTCTGCCATTTCCGCATCAAGGTTTTCCCCAAGCATTTCTTCGGTATCCTTGATTCCCTCAACAACTTCTTTGTAACGACGGTAGACTTCCACCGTTTCCCGTGTATTGGCTTCTTCTTTTGAAAGCTGCATGAAGCGTTTGGTGTCAGAGATCACGGCTGGATCACTTAGTAATTCGCCTAATTCTTCGTAACGGTCTTCGATTGCTTGTAACTGATCGTACATTGATTATTCTCCTTCTTTTTTCATTCCCGGGTGAAAGTAATGTTTGCGGCAAACAGGATAATACGCTTCGTTACCGCCGATTTGTACTTGGTCGCCCTCGTAAACGGGTTTTCCGTCGATATAGTGCAAGTTCATGGTTGCTTTTTTATGACAGAACCAGCAGATGGTTTTCATCTCTTCGATTTTATCTGCGTAAAGCAGCAAGTATTTTGAGCCTTCAAATAATTCATTGCGGAAATCATTTTTCAAACCAAAGGCCATCACAGGGATACCTAGCTCGTCCACGATTTTGGTGAAAGCCAGCACGTGATGCTTCTTTAGGAACTGTGCTTCGTCGATCAAAATACAATAAGGTTTGTAACCGAGGTCTTTGATCAAATGGAACAGATCCGTTTCATCAAAAATCGGGATCGCGTCTCGTTCTAAGCCGATGCGGCTCGAAACATTTCCCACACCGCTTCTCGTGTCCAATCCACTTGTCATGATCACGACTGGTTTGTCTTGTTCTTCATAGTTGTGAGCAACTTTCAGTATCTCGATCGTTTTCCCACTATTCATTGCGCCATATTTAAAAAAAAGCTGTGCCATCTCGCCCATCCTTCCTCATACTCCTTTGGTATTATACTTGAAAAAGGAGAATTTTTACAGACTTAAATTCGACACCTGCCGCCTTTTACGCAAGAGTTTTACGAAAAATTAACGGATTTTTTGCCGCCGCCATCTCTTACTCGTTTCTGGCTTTTTGAGCAACTTCTGCCAATACTTGACAAGCCAGCGAATATTCTGGATTTTCATTCCCATTGATATCCGTTGCAATGATCACAAATCCGAGCTGCTGATAGAGCGTGATTGCTGCATGGCTCCAGGTTTGCGTATGAAGATACATCGGCTCGTTGGCTGCCTCCAAGACAGAAACGACTTGCGTGACCAAGCCGCGAGCGATCCCTTGACGTTGAGCTTGCGGCATTACTGCTACCCAATGGACTAGTGGAACCGGTGTGCCGTCTTGCTTGGCATTTTTCCAAGCGGTAGCCGTACCGACCGGTGTACCTGATTGATCAAGGGCAAAAAACATTCGCTGTCCTAGCTGTGCTTGCTCGGGCATAAATTCCTTTTCAAAATACGCCAATGCCTCGGCCTCATTGTCAAACTCTCCGACGGATGTTTCAATCCGTGCCCAGTGCCTTTCGTCTCCTGCTTGGTAGCTGCGTAATGAATAGTTATCGGATTGAACAGGCTGGATCGGTGTGCTTTTGTGCGCTCGCTTCATCCAGATTTCTGCATATGGAATTGATTTATCTAACATTGGTTGTGCCTCTCTTTCTCATTTTGTTTTCTCGTAAAGAACTCATTTTCTGTTTTTTTCCTTCTTACAAGCATATCTCTTGTTTTTCTCTACTAGAAGCATACCATAGAAGCAAAGGAGGAATACCTATGAAAGATACGGCAATTTTTGCTGGCGGTTGTTTTTGGTGCATGGTGAAACCTTTTGACTCGCAGCCAGGCATCCTCAAAGTGATTTCTGGCTTTACTGGCGGCCATGTGCCTAACCCAACCTACCAACAAGTAACGACAGGAACCACCGGTCACACCGAAGCAGTTGAGATCACCTTTGATCCTGAGGTCATCTCTTATGAAGAATTGGTTGCCATCTATTGGCAGCAGACAGACCCCACGGATGCGTTTGGTCAGTTTGCCGACCGTGGTGATTCCTATCGTCCAGTAATTTTTTACAATAGTGAAGAACAAAAAGCGATTGCGGAAAAATCAAAGGCGCAGTTGCAAGCTAGCGGCCGCTTTGACCGTCCGATCGTAACGAAGATCGAACCAGCAGAACCTTTTTATCCTGCAGAAGACTACCATCAAGATTTTTACAAGAAAAATGCAGCCCATTACAATGCTTATAGCGAAGGCTCAGGACGAGCTGGCTTTATTCGCCAAAACTGGGCCTAACATTTTTGGAGCATGCCTCCCGATTCATCATTAACAGCCGATTTGCTCTCAAGGCAGATCGGCTGTTTTCTGTTTCTTTTGCCAAAAGGAAATTGACAGTCAGGGCATTTTCGCGCTACACTGATTAGAAAATTCTGACGATTATAAAGGAGTGTTTGTTTGATGTTAGCCAATGAAGTCCGTCCAGGTCCTAATCGGTATATTACTGGCGATGGGGTCTTAGCTGATTTGCCAGAGTATTTAAGTGAGTTCCAAGAAGTTGCTGTGATCACTGGGGAGCAGTCATTCGATGTGTTTTCGAACTATTACCCTCATTCATTTGACTACCCGATCTACCGCTACGATGGATCATCGAGTTATGAAAATGCGCAAACCTTAGCTGAAGCGATCCAGCAAGCAGATGCCGTGGTGGCAATCGGCGGCGGCAAGGTCGCTGATACAGCAAAAATCACCGCCCAAACCCTTGGCGCAGAGCTGATCGTGATCCCTACATTGGTTTCCAACTGTGCGCCCTTTACCCCGGTGATCGTCGCCTATTACCCCGATCATACGATTTGTAAAATCGACTATGCCAAAAAAGGTGCCTACATGACGATCGTCGACACCCGTTTTTTACTAGCCACACCTGTTGATTACTTTATCGCAGGGATCGCTGATACCTTAGCCAAATATTATGAAATGGAAGCCATTGTCCGCAACATGGCAGAAGACGACAAGACTGCCTTAGTAAGGCTAGGTTTCCAAAGCGCTCTTTTGATCAAAAACTTGTTGATTGCCGATGCGATCCAAGCTGTCAAAGACCTAGAAGTCGGGCAGCTGACCCCCGCCTTTGCCCGCATCACCAATGCGATCATTGCTTTGGCAGGCGAAGTTGGTGGTTTTGCAGTCGAATTTGGCCGCACATCTGGTGCGCATGCGCTGCACGACGGCTTGTCTTATTTGAGTGAGACCCATAGCGTCTTGCACGGCAACAAAGTCGCCTACTGCATTTGGGTCCAGCTTGCCTATACCAATGATTTTGATGTGATTGAAGAATTACGGCCATTTTACAAAGCTTTGCACTTGCCAATGAAGCTGAAGGATCTCCACGTGACGCGCCTTGATCGGGATTACTTCGCCTCGGTTCTGACCTATGCTGTCAAAGAAGAAGAAACCTTTATTTTGATCGATCCTGCGATCACACCCGAAAAAGTCTATCAGGCGATTGAAGCGGTGGAGGCGCTGTAAACCGTACTCATTGCTAAACAACTTTATATCAAAAAAACTGTTTCCCTAATACATTTCGGAAACAGTTTTTTTATTTGATCAAACAGACACGCAGTAACGATCCTGGCTGCCCATATTCTTAGCAGGCGACAGCAACTGGCACATTGCCCATCACTGCACGACTTCACCCAGCAGCCCGTTTTCTAAGCAGTAATGATAAATGCCTTCCTCGGCTACGTGACCGATCACTTCATCGGCGATTGCTTTTAACTCATCCGAAGCATTATTCATTGCGAGACCCCAGCCGACTGCCTCCAGCATCTCAATGTCATTGTTGCCATCGCCAAAGGCAATGGCTTCAGATTTATCCAAGCCATAGTAAGCCAGCATTTTGGCAATGCCGCTTCCTTTCCCACTGCTGGCTGGAATAATATCGACTGCGCGATCCCACCAGGCGGTGATTTTCGCCTCCGTGGTATTTGCCATCACTTTGGCGTAGTCTTCTTTCCCTGAGCCAAGCATCACTTGGAAAATGTCTTGCTGTTGGATCACCTCATCAAAATCTTCTGCCACGATCACTTCTTGGTGGGCAAAGGAAAAATACTCAACTAAATCATCATCTTTGCCATTGGCAACCGTTCGGTCCTTCGTAGCGATCGCTACTGGACGCTTGAGTGCCGTCGCATTTTCAATGATTTGCTGAACATCTTTTTTAGGAATGGGGTTTTGGTGGATCCCCTCGGCTTGATTAAAACAATACGATCCGTTAAAGGTCAAAAACGCATCAAAGGTCACGCCTTCAAATTGCGGCAACGCGATGGGACTTCTGCCAGTCGCAATGCACAACAGCTTGCTTCTTCAAGGCTTTTAATGTGGCTAACATTCTTTCAGAGATTTGCTTTTTGCTCATATCGATCAGTGTGCCATCAACATCGAAAAAAATAATTTTCACGTTCTTCATGATACTCCCCATTTCCGTCTCGATTTTCAAAAAATTTGATGCACTTTTTTTGTCCGCTTTCTCGCTATTGTTCCGTGCGGATCGTCGCTGCTATCTTTTACTTCTTTTATCTTCTCATAAATTGCCAGCGTTTTCTTCTGAAATCGTGAAATCCTTACTGATTTGCTTCGAGTTTTTAAGTTTCTTAAGCAATCAAGCTGCCGCAAGAACCACAGCCTGATCGTGTCCTCTAACCCAACGATACTTTCCAAAAGCTTTTCCTTGCACAATTTCTGCTGCTCATGAATTCTATCCTGCTTTCTTTCAAATCTACTTGGTTCTTTGGTATACTGGGGATAGTTTATTTAGTGAGGGGTTTTTTGTAATGAACTTTACCCGCTTTGCCCGCTTGACGCAGCGCAGGAGCAAGACGTTTATTTCCCAGAATGTGTCTTCAATCCAAGTGATTGTTTTTTATTATATCGTGATGACAGTGGTCTCTTTGGGGCTTTTTTCACTCCCCTTCTTTCGAGAACCCGGCTCTCATGTCGCGTTTATCGATCTGTTCTTTATGGCGGTCAGCACGGTC
>JAFEHB010000639.1_pt1 | contig 21285 bp, 19 predicted proteins | sample 9267121 | NCBI WGS metagenome assembly JAFEHB01 (sample SAMN17103336, study PRJNA684904) | human gut metagenome | isolation source: diarrhea sample from child under the age of five | host: Homo sapiens | place: South Africa: Mafikeng, Mafikeng Provincial Hospital | collected 2019-09 | reverse complement strand
CAGATATGGATTGTTTTATTCCATTAATGAACAAGTTTTATACTACATATGGCTTTTATCCGAAATACCCAGTGGCAAATGCCGGATATGGTTCTTACAATAATTACATCTTCTGTGAGCAGCATGGAATGAAAAAATATATGAAGTTCCCTATATTCAAGAAAGAGACTACTGACAAGAAGTATCATGAAGATCCATTTCGTGCAGTAAATTTTCCAATCGGGAAAGACGGAATCATGCGTTGCCCAAACGGGAAAAAGTTGCAACTGCCGCATAGGATTTCATAATAGCATTCTTATGGGGTAAGGGGAGTTATACACTTTTTTATAAAATATAACAACTGTTGCATCAAAAAACAAAAGGACGCATGAAAAAACTTTCGTTTCACACGCCCTTTTTGACAAATGAGAGCTTAATTATCCCAGTATAATTTTCGCTTTTTATCATCCAGCCCATCCACAAACCTTCTTTTGAATACAAGGAATTCTTCCAGATCCATCAGGATATGGTATAGCATCGCACGGCTCTCAAATTCCTCTCTGGTCTTTGGAAGTGGATTTTTCCTGATAATCGCAAAAAGTTCATGTAGTTCATCCAACTGAGCTGTCGGAACTGTATGTTCCTTCACACATACCAGCATATCAAACACATAACTCGAAATGATCATTGCCTCATCTGGCATATGTCTGATTTTCTTCATCTCATAATGCAAGTTATGGATCACGTTGCACTGCTTCATACGCATTTCAAAATAATCGATATAGTATCCCGGATGTGACTGAAACGTATTATCCTGATAGTCATAGGCATCCTGGATAAAGCCCTGAACCTCTTTTTCCAACGCGCAGATATCATCCCATACATTTCTCTGCATTTCCTTATTCGCCAGATATGCCGAGATCTCTCCAAGTATCATCTGCAGACGTTCTTCCGTATATCGCATATTTTCGACCAACGCCTTGCGCTGACTTCCATAATCATAAAACAAGTTCAGGACCAGTGCCATCGTAATTCCGATCAATACCAGCATAAATTCATTTGCAATGAAATCAAATTCAAAATCTCTGCCTTCCAGAAAATGCATTCCGATCAGTGCATTTACGGAAATCGTCGCTCCCCATCCAAGCATCTCTGCGATAATAACCACAAAAAGCACATAAATACCATATGCCATCCATTCTGATTCTACTGCTGAGAATATAATAAGTGCCATAAGTACTGAAATTATGAATGTTACAACCCTCGCTACCGATAATTTGACAGTTTTCCACTTTGTAGTCACCATCGTAAGAAGCGCAACACTTCCTGCCGCCAGTGAATACTTCAGTCCACACAGATTGGCTATGTAAATCGCCAGACTGCTTCCTATCGCAATTTTTAGTGCCTGCATCCCGATCTTTTTACTTTTCATTATTCCTCCCGTGATCCCATGCACATATTCCCATGAATTCCGTGCACTTGATTTTATATCCATATTTATGATACCGAGAACAGGATAACTATGTCAAATATTTTTTTACGTAGTGTTCTTCTGAAAATGCAGGCAACAAAAAAACAGGCTTTTCCGACAAAAAATCGCTTGCCGGCAGATAAGTTTCTGCCGGCAAGCGATTTTTATTTTTTCAATTAAAATCCTGTCAATCTGAAAAACATTAATTCATTTGCTGATCCGTCGTCTCGTTCCTGTGTCAGCATAATTAACAGAGAGCCGTCATCTAAAAGCTGCATATCTTCCAGCCATGGATAACTGACACCAAATATGTCCTTTGTAGAAATTGCACCTACGTGCGTTCCATCTTTTGCCCAAAATTGTATTTCGCGCATATTTCCATCTGCAGCCACAAAACCATTTTCTGTTTCCGCCATGCCCGTAATGGAACCAAGCCTGTCCGGAGAACTGATATCGTCTCCACCTAATTTCAAAAGCTGATTGCCATCATAATCATAGACAACAATTTTTGTGCCTTCTTCTTCCGCAGCCATGGAACCGGCAACCATAATATGACTATTCGTGATCTGTACGTCATCTATCATGGAAAATAGTCCCTTGCGCTCTTCATCTTTATTTAATCCGGTCAGTATCCACGGTTCTGCTGTCAGGTTACCGCCTTGATTCGCAATCTTCTGAGTATCACTGTTCACCCAGAAACTGATTCCCCATTCTCCGGATGGATGCATATTCAAATCTCCGTCTACTGTTGTCTGAAGTGCCTTTTTCCCATCTTTTACGCCAATTACATCTCCAATTCCAGGCGAAAGATATAACATTCCACTGCTGTCCCCAGACAAATATTCAAAATCATCGTCTAACTCCATCGAAGATACGAATTCGAGTCCACTTTCTGAATATTCATAAGTATCCAGTTTGTTCTCCAGCAAATGGAATACCTGATTGCCCTGTTTTACAAACTGATGATCCATAATCTGCATAACGCCCTGTGCTTCTTTAAATGGGATATATTCCGGAACGATTGTATAAGAACCTACCATCTGCTCTGCCAATACAGGTTCAAAAGGCTCTCCCTCCCATGGCCATGGTGCGTCTTTATTTCCTTCATCCTCTAATTTCAGCACAATTCCTTCTAACAATTCTTTGTCAGAATCATCTATTTCCTGTCCTCTTACTCTGATATCATAGGATGTGCCAGACTGTTCATAACGATACATATACGTTTTTTCTATGGAATTACTTTCCGGCATTGCTGTATATTCTGCATTTCCTATTGTTACAGTGTCCATTTTCCCTTCAGCATATGCCTCTAAATCCACTCCAAAGGCAATTAAACTCTTTCGATATGTATATGCCTCCTCCTTGGTCGCTTCTATAGAAATGACATTCTCGGATCCATCTACTGTATCTCCATCAAAAAATCTAACGTAAGAATATTCTTCATCTTTCTTCATATTCTCTTTATCGTAGTTCCATGCCTTCGGATAATACACTGTAAATAAACTTAATTTAAGACTTTCTCTGTCTTTAAATTCTGTTTCTTCCTGCTCCGCTTTTTCCGATTATTTCTTCTCCGGATTCTTTTTTTGTCCACATGCCGCTATCATCATCATGCATATCATGATACACAGCACACACCATAGTTTCTTTTTCATGGTGTCTTCCCTCCCTTCATGATTTCCACATCCTTTTCAGTTATTCACTGTCGCTTTTTACACAGTGGAATGTATAGTAGTCATTATCATCACTGTAGTCTACTTTCAAAGTATCATCGTCATTTATCATCACTGTAAGAGATGGATTTTCTGATTCAATCGAACAATATCCCAGTGCAACTGACCATGGGAAAGTCCCAATCTCCTCCCCTTTATAAATAACTGTTACATTACGGTCACTTTTGAAATCAAGACGCAGTGCATCATTGATGTTGTCTACTCCTTCCATAGAAGTCTGAGGTCCGTCTCCTAAAAGTTCTTCCACGCTTTCAGCGGCCCACTTACCTATGACTGCACTTTCCTCCTCTGTCAGATAGAGCGAAGGATCCATTGCATCTGTTCCATCCTTTGCAAAAATCACCTTTACTCCCATCTCGAGCATATTATCAAAAGAAATAATATCTTTTCCGATGATTCCCACCATCTCTTCTCCTTCGATGCTCAAGATAAACTGATCATCTTCGACAGACCATTTTCCATTCCCGGTAGTGTCTCCAACTGAAAAGGAAACTTTTCCGTTGTTTTTCACTTCAAATTCAAAAGCACCTCCGAAAACTTCATCTATACTGACAGACATTCCCATCGTCTGAGCGGACACCGCTACCCATTTTCCTTCATACGGGTTCTTCTCTCCTGTTTTTCCGGAGCCTCCACAACCAGTCAATGCTATCATACTGATGATAAGCACTATCCCAAATAACAAATTCAACTTTTTTTTCATAATCTTCTCCCTTTTCAACTACTTCTTATCTGCAAAAAACGGAGTCAGCAATTCTGCCACCTTGCTGATTGGCATTGTCTGTAAGATCACCTTTCCCGGTCCTTTCACAACAGTATTAAAAATGCCCTCTCCTCCGATCAGCATATTTTTTACTCCTTTTACAGTTACAACATCCATAGTGCAGGTTTCTTCCATTGCCGCTAAGTACCCCGTACTGATCACTATTTCCTGTCCGGCACTCAGATCATATTCCACTGCATGTCCGTCAATTTCTACAAATGCAGTTCCATTTCCGCTCAATCTCTGCATAATGAAACCTTCTCCGCCAAATAAGCCTTTTCCTAATTTTTTCTGGAAATGCATGGACAGTTCCACTCCTTCTTCTGAAGCAAGGAATGCGCTTTTCTGCACAATCATGGAGTGACCGTTGCTAATCTCCAGTGCTTTGATCGCTCCCGGAAAACTTGATGCAAATGCAATCATTCCGTCTGCACCTTCTGCGGTATATCTGTTTTGAAATGCAGAATCACCAGACATCATTCTGCCGAACATTTTCTTCATTCCGCCACCGGAAATCGTCTCCATTTTCATGTTCGGACTCATCCAGCTCATACTTCCGCTTTCTGTGATCATAGATTCTCCTGCTGCTAATTCACATACGACAACTGGTAAATTTCCTCCTAAAATCTCATATTTTTTCATAGTAAAGTTCTCCTTTCTTTTTCGTTTTTCATTTTTCTTTTTTCATCCTACAACAGTACCTTTTTCATTAAGTTTTGCGGCACATTGCACACACATATCCAGATCATCACAGATCAAAAAGCAATGGTCACATACAAGGCGCTTACATATCGGACAAATATTAAAGATTTCTTTCGCCTGATTCAATGCTTTTTGAAATGCTAAATTCTTTTCCCGGTCATAAAGCGTATCATAAATAATCTTCCGATTTTCATTTTCCGGTTTTTTCCCCGCTTTGGAAAAACGAATTGGTGTGCTTTTCCATACTGTTTTACATTCCATGCAGCATAGTGAAAAGCAAAACTCATCCGGTGTAGAACAATCTATTAAATCCTTCTTCGTAATATATTCCACATTTTTAACCTCCTTGCTCTATCACCATCCCACTCTCACTTCCCCACTCTCACTTCTCCCTCCTTATCCATTTCCTTTATTTTTTCTTTTATCGGGCGGCCACCATTTCGTAATAAAAGCGTAGCAGATACGGAAAGCAAATACTATGGTCGCCATTCGTATATTATGCTTATTTTTCAAAATACGAACGATTAGTATACTATATATGGTGTTTCTATTTTATTCATCTACTATATATGCACAATCTCTTTTTGTAAAAATGCAAACGATATCTGTCGGGCAAACTAAAAAAGAGCCTGTACAGACTCTTTTTCTTTTACTCAGTTCTATTATATGTCAGCTTATCTAACTGATCGCATTTTCGAAACAACTCAATATACAGCATTAATTCCTCTCTGACAGTTATTCCCAGTTTCCGATTCATATTTGTATTATGCTTTCTCGCTGTTCCAATACTGATATAAAGCAATGAAGCAATCTCCTGTATCGTATATCCATCAACATAATACTGAAGAACCATCCTCTCTGACGGAGTCAGAGTTTCCACACGCAAAGCAAACGCCTTGAGCATTTCTTCTATATTCGGAGGAATGCCGCCATTTTCCAGTTTCTCCGTATTCCTTTTTTTCTGCATAAAATCAACCAGTGCATCCACTTCTGAAATGCCTGATAAGTTTTCGTCCGTCAGCGTATCCTCCTGCAGTGCTTTTAAACTCCGAAGAATCGGCTTCACAAAACGATGGGACATACCGACAGAAACAACCAACAATAAAATCAGGAATAACAACGTACCGATGATCCAGTCCCTTCGATTGTCCGCTGTTAATTTTTCATAATTCGCTTCTGATATCAATGTCAGTACCGCAAGCGGCATCCCATTACAACTCTTCAATTCAAGCAGTTCATGCCTGCCTATATAATTCCCGAAAGGGATCAATCCGCACTGGATGCAGCTTTCAATGATCAAAGCAAACAGAAGACATAATGCAGCTGTCATATCGCTTGAAAATATTTTCCAAAAGGGCAGATTTAGATAATAGGCGATGCCATAGACAACCGACAGACCATAAGCACCAAAAGGCATCCAAAGCATTTTCCTGTTTTTAATTTTTCTACACCTTAATAGAATAATCAAGAGTGCCACCAGCAGACATCCAAGATCCCAGGCGACTATAGCATAATACATTGCTCCATATCCATAGACTCCTACTTCATAGGAAGCTGCTTCCCCCAGTCTTCCCTCCGGGAAAGTAAAAACTAACTGGTGCAGATCATTCGTTAATACAATCCCTATCAGAAACAATGCCGGAAAAAACAGCAGACACCGTCTTTCCGGTAATTTATAATTCTCCGGCTGCCGTATATAAAATGCCAGATAAAGACTGACCGTAGGGAGTAACAGCATAGGAATATAATAAAGATACCAGGCGTAGCGCAGTGCTGTCGGCATCTCATACGGTATTTCAAATTTACACATACGAATGAGCATCCAAAAAACCATCATCGCTGCAATCATTATTAAACAACGACGAGGTTCCTTTTGGATAATTCTCTTTTGAAAAGAAATCGCCCATACCAAATAAAGTCCTATATAAATAAAAGGCCTTAAAAGGTGACAAACAGATTGCAGATAAGGATTGCTAAAGGACACATAATGAAGCAGAACTGCCACACCTACGCATAGTGCTACACTTCCGACGTATACTGTAAATTTCTTTTTCTCTGACACTGTGCGTACTCCTTCCTGTTACATTTTGCACTATATCTTGTTTACAGTATATCATAATCTCCATTTCAAATTATATCTTTTATTTTTTGGTGTATGTACAAAACTCGACTTTGCCATTGCAGCTATATCTCCAACTCCATTTTTTAATACAATGCTTTGATCGGACAGACCTTCGTACATTCATAACAGAGTATGCACTCCGTTCCTCTCTTTCGTTTGCGGAATTCCTTATTGACCTCCACATTCATTGGGCAGACACGCAGACATTTTCCACAATGAACACATTTGCTTTCATCGCAGTGAACACGCAGGATTGAAAAACAGTGGACCGAATATCTTCGCAACTGCGTAGTGGATTGTTGCCGCCTCAAAAACACCAAGAAAATGTCGGGCATAGCGTTTTCCTGCAGTAAGAGGTAAAATCTTATCTTCCCATATATCCTGTGCATTAGCTAAATCAATAATCCTGGACTCATTGATTTCATACTGTCCTGGTAATGGAATATACTCTTCTATAAATGAATCTTGGGATGAAGTTCTGCGGTGCAACTTGCATCAAAGCAAGGCGTGAAGATTTTGCGTTGTAAATTCCTGACGAGGAGACTGGAATTTCAAAAATAACAAAATAACTTCTGGACAATTCGTCCAGAGGTATCATCAAGTTCCAAGTAGAATATCAAAAATATCCTTGCTGCAACTTTCGGTAAAACGAAACTCTGTTATTAGCTGCTTGTCCCCGAATTGGGAATACGTTCTTAATCGGGAGCTTGACATAATTGCGCTTTTCGACAGCTTATGATATGATAGGCACAGTTGAAAATTGAATACGCTTCAAACGAGATTTTATTGATGGGCAAGCCCCATATTTATACAAACATAATTTTAGTCAGTCCGAATTGTCGGAGCTGTTACATGGAAGCATCAAGTCAGATACAGAATCTTCTTGTGTCTGTTGTTGGCGCATCTGTGTAGCAGCTTTTTTATTATCTAACCTTGGACCAAGTTGGTCCGAAGTCGGAGCCACAGACAGAAACGGAGGAAACTATTTGATCGCAGTAATTCACAGAGGACAAAAATTCAAAGAAACTATGGAAGCTTTTCATCAGAAACGAGCAGAGTTCATCGCACAGGAAATCAGGAGTTTCGATGCAGAAACCTTGTATGTGTTTCTGGAATGGATCCGTGGCAACGGCCACAAACTTGATAGAATAACCGGTATGGCGGTATGATAGGAACGGAGGTGACTATCCATGAAGAAACAGAGAAAAATTGAAAAAGATAATCGTGGTGTTGCGATATACGCCCGTAAATCCCGAATCACCAACAAGGGTGACAGTATCGGTGTTCAGTTCAAACAATGTGCAGATTACGCTAAAAAGGAATTGGGACTGGATGAAGATTATGAATTTCTTCAATATGAAGATAAAGGTCTCAGTGGATATTTTTCAGACAGACCGGATTTTCAGAGAATGCTTCACGATGTACAGAATGGAAAAATCAAAGCAATCGTATGTTACAAGCTGGATCGTGTCGGCAGAAAAACAGCAGACCTAATCCGTTTGATGGATTTTCTGGAAATGTACCATGTAAATCTCTTGATTTGCTCCAATGGTATCAACACCGCCAGCGGTTTTTATAAAATCTTTATTCAGATATTTGCTGTCATTGCGGAATTTGAAAGAGATACTCTGACAGAACGAATTGTAGATAATATGATGGAGCTTGCAAAGGACGGTCGATGGCTCGGCGGCAATACACCGATGGGATTTACCGTTCGCCGTGTAACAACCGGAAGCGGTAAGGGAAAATCCGCATACAGCTACTTAGAAAGTCTGCTGGAAGAAAAACGCATGGTTCAGCGTTTATATGAAATTTTCCGAACCACCCGCAGTATCCAGACAACTGCAAAGCAGATGAATGAGGAAGGCTTCCACACTCCTTCCGGTGCAGCATTCAACGCATCAACAACAAGGTTGGTTTTAAGAAATCCCATTTATTGTACTGCTGATAAACGCAGTTATGATTATTTCATCGACCATGACGGTAATGTATTCGGAGATATGACAGAGTTTGACGGAACTCACGGATTGTCAGCTTACAATAAAACTGACCAAGAGAAGTACGAGGGAAGCGACAGCACATTTATCTCTCCGAAATATGTCCAGACCATTGAAAGTAAGCCTGTCAGCGAGTGGATTATTGCAGTCGGTAGGCATGAAGGATTTATCCCAAGTGAACAATGGGTTGAGGTGCAGGAACTTCTGGACGCTATTGCGGAGAAATACAACCGTCCGCACAGAAAGACCAACGCTCTGTTGGCGGGACTGGTGCATTGTCCTCACTGCGGCAGGCGATTGAGTGTGATTTCCGAGTCCGACCGTTGGACGAACGGAAAACCTCGATTCAAATATGTTTGTCCCGGCTATCGCAAAAAGGAATGTAATTTCAAAGCGGTAGACGGCGTTCTTCTGGACGAATTTGTGGTACAGCAGTTATCCGATCTGTCAGATGAAAACAGTGAGCGTTTCAGAAGGATTCTGGAAATTAAGATTGAGGAAGTCTTGGAGCAGTCACAGACGGTACAGGAACACAATCTCATTAAAAAGAAACGTGACAAGCTGAAAGTAGATATTGCTGCGCAGACAAGAAATCTACGTGAAGCAGATGGCAGCATCAAGCAATTTATTCAAGAGGATTTGCAAAATCTGGCTGAAGAATTGAGAGAAACGGAGCGGCAGATTTCAAAACTGGATGAGGGTAGAAAGAACAACATGACTGCCATCCGTGACTTGGAAATGATAAAAGAAAGACTGCTATCCTTTGCAGAGTATGCAAAAGATGCACAGCCGGAGGTTTTGGTCACATTGATCCAGACTATTGTGGAAAGAATTTATATCGTCGATAAAGATGATGAGCGTTTCTGCCACATCTTCATCAAAGGCTGTACGGACGAGGATTACACCGGCTTCTTCCAGACAGCCGGTTACATAGAGCAAAAAACCACCCCTGTGTGTGATTCAGAGCAGTATTGCATTCCCGAACTACTATCTGCATGAGATGCTAACTTAACACCAGATACCAGTATATATGTAGCCGCCTCAAGCGCAACCATATAACCACGCATTTCTGAAGTCTCAGCACACATATCAAGACAGTCATGCATATCCATACAAATATTATCGCAGCTGCTCCAACCAATGTATCCCCGATGGGTGTTACATTTAATTGATGCAATAATTGTGTTTTTCACTATCGATATAATATCTTCTGTGGGTATCATAGTAGCCCCTTTCTTTTATTCAACAATATCAATCTTATATCTTTCACACCATTGCGTTGCGATTTTTTCATATACTTCATCACAATATTGGTACCAATGTTTCTCCTCTGCTGTATGCAGAACTTGCTCTTAAAACTGATGGTCTGCAAGAATATGTTGATGCTATGAATTTAATTAAACTTACATACTCCCTCTGAGTCTTAAGTTTCTCTCCGAGTTTCTTTTGAGTTTTCATCGAGTTTTTTCTGAAAACAACTCGATAAAAACTCAATTAAATTCTCAATTGCTCTCGATCAAGAAATATATATTTTATATCAAGCTATAGCCCCACAAAATGTTGCATTATCTCTTTCAAATCATCGCTAAAATCTTCTAAATCTTCCATAGTAATGGCTCCTTCATTCAGGAGCGAAAGCATAATATAAAATTGATTTGACCTGCTCATCTCACATTGCACTCCACAATCTTTCTTATCCTCTTTTATTCTTTTCTCCAATGTCCAAAATTTTTCAGATGACTTTCCATCTCCACTTAGTATTTCAATATATTCTTTGTTGAGCTTATCCATATAAGCTTCTTGCCATCCAGCTATTTTACTTCTGAATATTTTCCAGTCCTTTTCTGAGAATTTGTTCATGCTTATTATCTCCTACATTACATCCACTTCTACACTTTAATATACCTTCTTCTTTTTGTAGTTCCAATACAAGCTAATAACTCCATATTTACCAATTCATTTAATAACTGCCTTGTCCTTGGACCTTTTAAACCTATCTTTTCTGCTACCTGCTCTGTGCTATATTCAACCCCAGCATCCATATAGGCTAAAATCTGCTTCTGCCTTTCTGACAAATCTATTGCTTTCATTTTTTTTGAATCCGCTGATTTTTCTGCTGATTCTGCTGATTTTTCTGCTGATTTATCATCAGATTCCTTTTCCATCTTCATCACAAGTGTCACCTGATCAAGATTTGTATCTTCTATCAATTCTGGTTTTATCCATCCTTCTGACTTCCACACAGCAAGAATTGTCGGGAATCCTGAGCCAGCATTATCGCCAAATCCAACCAATCTAAGCATAGTTTGCATATGAGGATTTCTTGACTTTGAATTGCCTCCACGATAAATATCCTCAAGCGGAAGTTTCAAAATTCCCGGATTTGTAAATTCAAATGAGTCTGACCTCTTAATTACCTTTAGCACACCTGCATCCATTAAGTAATCCGCGTGAATAATCATATTTACAAAACCTTCACGAACTGCTTTGTGAATCGGAGTATCATCTATACGCTGAACGCCACCTTCCAATTTAAATGGCTTTTTTAAGTCCTCCGTTAATTTAGGTGTTACTTTGGTAAAGAAATTAAACAGGTTATTTTCCCATGTGCCATCATAAGTAATCCTGTCATTCCAGCGAATATCTGCTGTCACTTGATTCTCATTACGATAATCCATAAAAACATTATCAAATCGTTCTCTGATAGCCTGTCCTGTACCAAACATCAAAAGTCCAGCTAATGTCAAGCCTTCTACTCCAGTTTTTCTATCTTTCCTATAGCCACCCAGCTTTTCAAGAAAAGATTTGTCATCCAAAGCATTCCATACATGTCCATCATTTCTGATTTCAAAAATCTGACGATATTTTCTTAATGTTTCTTTATCAATATCATCCATTGTATAATACTCAATTATCTGATTATCATTGCCCTCTGGATTGTGATCTCTTATCATTCCTCTTATCTCATGCTCTGTCGCATGATAATCGCCTTCATGATTTCTTTTATATGTTCCCTTATATGGATTTTCACCAACATATACCGGACGCATATTAAAATCAGCTCTAGGAACATGAATCACAATTAGACTTATACTGCCATCTTCGACAATCTTTACATCATCATCGGTTAATAGGTTTATATTCACCTTATTTCCATTAATTGTGTTCCAAAAATCTTCTTTCTGCTTAGGCGCATCCTCTATTCCTTGTAGTATAAATCGTTCCTTCGGATCAGTCTTTGTTTTATCTTCTCTTACTCCAAGTATGATATATCCACCTTTTGTATTGGCAAATGCAGAATATGACTCATACGCAGATTTTGGTACGCTTTTTTCTGCTTTTTTGCACTCTATATCAACTTTTTCACCTTGGTAAATGAGATTCTTTAACTCCTGCATATTCATGCGTTGCACCTGCTTTCTTATCTTTTCATAATTATTTAGAGTATTATTACAATATACATGCTATCAAACGTTCTTGTTCATAAGGTGTTAGAATCTTTATTATTGAGGATTTATTTTTTATAATATAATTCAAAACCTCATCTTCAGACAAATTTTCCGGTAAAAATTTCGTCAATTTTTGAACCAAACTACGTGGTAACCCATACTCTAATAATATTGACAAATTTTCCTGTAAAAAGTCATTTTCCAATTGTTGAACAAAATAACTATATGAACCTGCTTTCTTACCATGTTTCTCACACACATATCTTTGCAAACTATCTACTACCCTAAACGCTTTGGGGACTGTAAATTGAAACCAATGTCTATATATATGAAATGCTTCTTCAATAGCTTGATCATAATAATTTGAGTCTCTTTCTGCTGTCAAATTTTTAACCTTACTTTTCTTGTAATTATACAAAGACTCTATAATCTGCATCATATTTCCATTTGTTCGATACAAATTTAAATACATTGTGAGTTGCTTCACCGATAATATTCCTTTGTTATTCTCGCAAATAAATGTGTTATTTTCCGCCAACTTAAGGATGTATAACATTTTATTATATTCAGGCATCCTTGTCCAAGAAATATCATTATAATGTCCGTTTTGTATATCCCTTTCAAGTGCATAATAAATACTCATTTGACCATTAACAGATGTACCATTCTTTTTTATAATATCAAGTAATTCACTAGAAATCTCGTAGATTTTGTCATATCGCTCCCTAACTTGTGGTTTAACATCTTTTTCTGGTATATTTACCAAAATTTCATCCGTTATCAAATCTTTATTTTGTTCATAAAATGGAATGTCTACAACGATTTTTTCTTCTTTAGGTATGTTAATAAAGTTGTATACTTTTCCAACATAATGTTCCATCATTCTTCCGGAACGTCCCTTTATATTGCTATAGTCAAAGAAATCCAACTCATTTGTACCCTTTTTTTCATCAAAAATAACAACATTTTTTGCACTTGTATTGACACCTTCTATTATGGTTGATGTGCAAAAAATATATTTTAACTTTCCATCATTGAAATAATCTATAATAGCTGCACCAATATGCTTTTGCAATGAACCATCATGAATTGCTATTTCATTTTTCAACTCATTTACCAAACCCCAACGTTTAGATACATTTTCCTCAAGCCACGCGACCAATGGTAGCTCTTCCTTTTTTTCACTTTCTCTTTCTGCTAAATAGTTACAGTATATCTTTGCATATTTCCTTGCTCTTGCTGGACTGGAAAAATAAATTATTGTTTGTTCATTTTTCAATTCATATAACAACTCACACAATAATTCTATTTTTCTATTTTCATACTTTGCCTTCGATAACTCACGCCCCAACTGCTTGCTTTTGTCAATAACATCGCAATCAACTAATGAATACGATGATTTAAAAAATACTGCATTATATTTATCTGCAAATCCCTCTGTAATTCCGTCAATGTTAGGTCCCAGCAAATAAAATTTTGAATTATATTTATTCACAATCCTTAAAAAAGCATTATTGAGAATATTAGCACGTTCATCCTTCCTTCTTAAACTCAGCTTATAAAATTCATCAATAATCTACAAATCAATATGTGGAAACTCTTCATACTCCATTACCCTCTCTGCTGTTAGCAAAAAAAGATTTCCTTTGTCAACCGAATATGCTTGCGATGTTCTAACTATAGTTTTATACCTATCTTTATATTTTCGTAATTTAATTCTTGTTTCATCTAATAATGCTAATGTTGGCTGAATTATTATTATGTTATTATAAATGCCAGAAGCAACAATTTCTTCAATAAGCAAGCTTTTTCCAAAACTTGTTGGTGCACTTGCAACAACATTAACTTCTGATTTCAGTAAATCGGATAATTCCTTTTGTTTTATATGCATATATTTATTATCCAAATAATCTGATTTATAGCTTTGTATTCTTATTTCATCAGCAAGTGAATTTTGCTCTAAAATCTTTTTATTCTTTTCTAAATAGGGATAAAATCCTACTGCTTCCACCAAATCAGACCAAATATCATATGTTTCCTTTGGTATTTTTTTCAATTCATCAAGAACTCTAATAATAATTTTACGAGCCATTACCAACTCTTCTTCTGTTCCACTCGCTATCAATCTTGAACACTTCAATGCCAAATCAAAACTTTGATTATATGAAATTGTATCTTGTAATTCAATAAACTCAAGCATTTTATCCATAACCATCACCTATATATTTTGCATATGCCACAATTTTTCATGCAAGATTTTGATTAATTCTTTTTTGTTTTTAACCGGAAATAAAAGCAAAATCACATTCAATCTCGATTTTAAAGGATGCTTATTTTCATCATCAAAAGTTTTCTTTAATTCTCTTATATTCACTTCATGATAATTAATTGCATCTTGTCCATTTAAATTTTCAAATTTTGAATATATATCATTTTCATATGTGCATAGCATCGGAATATTAATCATATCTAACTTATCACTTAATTTATTGCAATTAGACAACTCCTCAATCCACTGTTGTCTTTGTGGAATATTATTGCACTCAAGATTCTTCTTTATTATAATAAATTGTTCATCAAGATATTCCTTTTTAAAATGTTGTTCTAAATCAACTAGCAGTTGCCTAATTCCAACTTTACCATTACCATAAAATTTACTCTCTCCAAGCCATAAAACCTTCTCATCTGGTGAAATATGTACAGTATCAAATCCATGTGCTGGTACGCCTGAAGTGTCCTTAAAATAAACCTTAGATATCAGTGGAATTGTTCCCTTGAAATCGCGCAGCAACAAGTGCAAAATCAATTCACCAAACTCTCCTCTATTTTTATAAGCTGATTTGTCTAATTCCTGTTTCGCTTGTAAATCTCCATTCATATAGTATCTTCTCATTAGTTCAAATTCTTTTATCTTATATATGCTATGAGCAGCCTCTCGTAATTTACCTACTGCATTTAGATTGTTTATTTCATCATTTTCGTAATTTGCAAATACATATTCTGGAATAACTTCCATAACAACTTTTGCAAATTCTTCTAGCATGTACCTACTGGCTCCATCATCCCCTATGTCCATGTCAATCAAAAATGAGTTCAAATCAGCTTCATCTATTCTGAGCAAAATAACATTATTTCTATCGAAAACTTTTGGCATACCACTCACCACCTCTCTACAAATACACTTCTCTAACCAATTCCATAACTTTTTCAACCAGCAATTCCAAGTTATCCCCTTCTGTCATAGATACTATATCTACTTTATCCTTAAAACACTTCCTGAGAATATCTATAATTACCTTTTCATCCTGAAGTTCCTTTTCCGACAACTCTTTTATCTTTTTCTCTATTTCAATAGATGCATCTGCAATCTGATTGCATCTTCCATAAGAGTTGCCTATATCCTCTGCTACCATATTGCCATAGTTTTCTTTTTCGTATGGATTAAATCCATAAAAAGCTTTGCTTGCAACCGGGCAAATAGCATCATAGATAATCTTTGCTCCAAGTTCTCTTTTTATCTGTCTAGGATATATCAATTTACCTTGGTCTGCTTTCATCTCAAGCTTTTCCTCAGCCATTTTACTAGCGTTTGTAATACGCATAAGATATGCCATCATTCGATTAGCAAAATTTTGCTCTGATATTTCTTGTCTACCTATATCTGGTATATATTGATTAATCTCATGCTCACTAATTGTCTGATTATCAAGATACAATTGATACATTTTTGATGCACATAATTTTACAACTGCTATGTTTTCCAATCTTTTATTCCCAATATGATTTAGAATTTCCATCTGTACCCAACCATACTGCTTATCCCCAACTTCATCAGGACAGAAAAACATATTTTGCACATATCTGTATCCCTGTTTCATAATAAAATCATCAAATTGTATTATTGTCTCAACCTTTATTATCGCCATAAATACAATTATTGAACCACCATCCTTCAAAACTCTTGATGCTTGATGAAAAAATTTATTCATAGATTTTTTCCATTCTTTATAATCTAAATCATCCCATCCTGCAGCCCCAAAAAAATTATCCCGCATTTTAACTAAATTAGTATCTCTCTCCTCCATAAACTTTCCTAAATTATATGGTGGATCTGTTATTATCAAATCAATCGAAGATGTTGGTATTTTTTTCATATACTCAAGACAATCTCCATTATGTAATTCTGTATTTATCATTTTCTTTTCTACTTTCTATTCTATAATGCACTTTTTCCGCTTTTCACCCACTCATCCACTTCTGAAAATTTGAATTTCCAAAGTCTGCCTATCTTATGAGCAGGAATATCTGTTTTTTTAATCCAACTTCTTATGGTATCTTTCGTTACACCTAGATATTCTGCGGTTTCTTCTAAATTAGACCATTTTTCATTAGTCTCAGACATATTCTCCCTCCGATTCTAAAATGTATAAAATAACAAAATAATTATATCACGAACAGCTGTTCCCCTCAACTGATATTTCACTGTTTAAATATGATTTATTAGTATTTAATATATCTTTAGTGTTCAATTATACATCCATTCTTAATTTAATATTGGGCAGAGGAATCATCTTCTTCTGCCCCTATTCCAAATCTTATCTTTACCGGCATCTCTATCGACACTCTCATCATAAATTCTCTGGAACTCCTCATACATTTCATCTCTATCCAGCTTTATCTCCAACCTTTTCATCCCTTCCGAAAACATTCTTATGTTTCCACTCACATCTGCAATATCAAATCCAAATACACCAACCTTAGCAGAATCGTCGACATTCTCATAACCGCCAAGCTCTAATATTCTCCTGACAATCCAACCAACTTTGTCCACAGGCTCAGCTTCTTTAGTTTCCACAAATTCACTTTTACCTGTTACATCAGTTGTACTTTCGTCCATTCTTGCCACATTCACATCAGACGAATTATGAACCTCTGGTATTCCTATACCCTCTAAACCAGTCTGTTGTTTTCTCGCACTATCTGTTTGCTCTTTCTGTCTGCCTATTTCATTCTGAATATTGTTAGGATTCATCACCTCAACTTTTCTATCAGGCTCAACGACTGTTGCCGTTACTTTCTCAACCTCAGTATTCTCTTCCATCCCCGGTATCTCAACATCCCTGTCTGCAACGATTTCTTCTTTCCCTGTCACCGCATAATAAGCCGTATACAAATCTTCTTTTATAATGTCATCAGCAAGCTGTATCTGCCTCTTAACATTTCTCTTCTCCTGCTTCAGCTCATCCAGTTCTTCCTGCACTTCCATGTGCCATATCTGATATTCCCGGTACTGCTCTTCATTCTTTATACTGCGTTTCCGACTAGAACTTTCTCTGTATATCTCCTTCTGCCTGTCCTCAATCTGCTGAATCCTATCTTCTTTCTCACTTATAAAATCCACAAGCTCCACAATACTTTTGATGTCATTATTCACAAGCAGCCGATATTCATCCTGTAACTGATGAAACCTCTTCAAATCCTCTGCATACTTTGCTCCACCAACTACAAAACGCTTCTGTTCTACAACCCTTAATCTGTATAGCTTTGCATAAAACTTCTTCTGGAATGATGACAGCTTCGCCCTGTGCAGTCCCCTGATATCCGACGAATAAAAGTAAGGCTTTGCCATCCATGGCATATCCACATAATGCCGTAACATATCTTCTGAAAACATCTCGTCCAGCTTTGCCAGTTTATGATAATACCGAAATCCCGGTGCCTGCACCTCCATCCATGCGTCTTTCTTAAATACATATCCAAGTCTTTTCATCAGATATTTAAAACGCTCCACATTCCCGGCTGCATATGCACACATCTTGGCATCCCTGAGAATTATCTCTTTCATGAACATTTCCTTTTCCCACTTGTCCCTGCTGATATTCTTTGGATTCTTGCTGTACTCTGCCGGCATTATGGAAAGTCCAAGTTCATCACAATATTTATTTGTGATAGGCTGGAGATGATTCTTCCAGTTGCTTTTCGGTGAATTGTATTTCTTGCCGGTTGTCATGCTGACACTGTTCCAGATAAGATGTCCATGCATATGCTCTCTGTCTGTGTGGACTGCATACACAGTCTCATAATCATCACCAAGCACATCCTTCGCAAAGTGCTCCAGGACGTACATTGCCTGTTCTGCAGTTACTTTTTCTTCCGGCGAAAACGATATAATCACATGATAGCCTTGTCTTTTACCTGTCTTATGAAATATATTCTTTGTCTCCTCCATCTGCTCAAATGCCGTATCCGGCAGGCAGTTAATACCACCCACCAGTACACATTCTTCTGTCTTATCCGGATTCTGGATATATTCCAAAGCATTCTTTAGGTGTGATGCTGGATTTCTACCTTCTGACTCTTTTATATTTAAGATCTTTGTAATCGCCATACTTCCAGCACCTCCCCGAATGTTTTCTTTACATCATCCAGACTGCCCTGCAGCTTGTCAATGTCGCTGTAATATAACCTTCCCTGTGAATTGCCAAGCTTTACTGCCTGATTAATATTATTTGCAATACCTGCTATAATACGGATTACTCTTGCCCTGTCCTCTGGATAACTTGTATCAATGTTACCGCCTGTCCGAATCAATTCTCTTATATAGACACTTACTGTCATTCCAGTTCGCTTAAGTGCAGCTTTCAGAATATCCATATCTTTTTCTGACAGCTTCACCGATATCTTATAATCTTTCCTGTCAGACTTGTATCTTTGCTTTCCATCTGCCATACGTTTCTCCCCTTTCGTAATTTTTCAATGCTGTATCAAACCAATCTCTTTTTATCTGTACCATTTCTTTTCCAACCTTTCTTAAAAATTTGTTCATAGGTTTTGCACCTCGCATTACATGCTCGGTGTATTTGGCGTTCACACTGCTCATTTCCATGCAAGCATGAAATTCGTAGTGTTCACTGGTTTTGCAAGATGCAGAAAAGGTCGGACCTTTTCCCGAAAAAATATAAACGCATCAGCGTTTACATAATTTTCTGTCTTGGCAGGAGCACCTGCACCCTATATATGATATGTGGTGGTTAATGTACCACCACAATTACTGCTATGGTGGCTAAAGTTCCACCTGATTTAAAAGTGGTGGCACTTTTTGCCATCATTTTGCTTGTTTGGTGGCATTTTCCGCCACCACTTTTCCATTTTGACGGCACTTTCCGCCACCATAACTTTTTTCTCGCTTATTTTTGTTTATGATAAAGTAATCGTACAATCATAAATAAGTCACTTACTGATACGTATTTCATTTAATATCAATCTGATACGCATCTTTACAACGGACTATTTCATATAAAGGAAGGTGAACCGAATGGCTTACTCTGATTCCATTAAACTTACTATGTCCTCTTCAGAAGAAATCGGAAAGGCAATACAGAAGCAGCGCAGAGCACAGAAGATCACGCAAAAGGAGTTTGCACAGCGTCTGGGGAAATCAGAACGTACTATCCAGAAATATGAATCTGGTGAAATACTATTAAAGATAGATGTTTTAAAACAGATTGCTAATGAATTAAATGTTCCATGGCAGGAGCTTTTATTTGCAAAAGTTACTAATACTCCAAAAGATAATACTACCGCTGAATATCCTGCATATGAATTCCACACTATGTCAGATTTAATCAACGCTCTATTTTCCATAACCGAACTTACTGATTTTTCATTTGAGCTTACCAATACCAAACCTCCTGAAAATCCTGAATGGACTGCCGGGATTAAGGTTAATGGCAAAAGCGATGGGAAATATGATGCAGACTTCTGTCTCTTTATGGAAAACTGGATAACAAAGAAGAATATGCTTCAGACAGGAAAGCTTTCAAAAGAAAAGTTTGATTCATGGAAATCAGATATGTTAGCATATTATAAGGATTCCAGACTGGATAATGAAGCCGATTCAAAAACTGAATAATTGCAGGCTTACACCTTTAGTAAAGAAAAAGCTCCGGCACACTCCTTCTCGCAAAAGGAATAACCGAAGCTATGTAAATGATTGACCCGAAGGCTTTATAATCACCCTAAACAAGTAGATTATATCATAGCCTTTTGATGATTGCACAACAATTTTACAAAAAGGAAATGATATTTATGCCAGCTTACAAAGATAAAAAACTGGCAAATGGTTCGCCAAGTTCTATTATACGAACTGACAGGAAATCAAAAAACAGAAGTGGAAAAGAGGCTTCGCCACCAAAAAGGAAGCTTTAGAATTTGAAAGGGACTTTCTGGAACAGCAGTCTGCCAATCCTGACATGACATTTCAAAACCTTTATGAAATTTATATGGAAGATATGGCTGCAAGATTGACTTAAGCAGTCAACTCTTCTTACAAAAAAGACGGTACTACAGACGCATATTCTTCCGTTCTTCGGTAACAAGCCGATAAATGAAATCAAAGCCTCTGATGTACGAAGCTTATGAGTTCGCCAAATAATTACTCCCAGACCTATCTGAAAAAGATTAACACGGAGCTTAACAGCATCATCAATTACGCCAAGCGATTCTATGATCTCAACACCAATCCCTGCGGCAAGGCAGGCACCATTGGAAAAGCGAAAGCTGAAGAAATGGATTACTGGACTTATAATGAATATATTGCTTTCCGTGAGGGCGTAAAAGACAAGCCACTATCGTATATATGCTTTGAAGTCCTGTACTGGACTGGTATGCGAGAAGGTGAATTGCTTGCTCTCTCACCTGCTGAGATTGACCTTGATAACAAGCTAATATCCATCAACAGAACATATCAGCGGATAGGCGGAAAAGATGTATTTACATCACTTAAGACAAGAAAAAGCAAGCGAAAGATTCCAATTCCGGATTTTCTCTGCCAAGAGCTATCAGACTATATCCAGTCAAGGTATATGCTTGACGCAGATGAAAGGCTATTCCCGGTAACAAAATCATATCTCGCACACGAGATGATAAGAGGTTGCAAAAACACAGGTATAAAGAAAATACGAATCCACGATATCAGGCATTCGCACGCCAGCTTACTTATTAATCAGGGCTGCGATGCCTTGATGTTAGCAGACAGGCTCGGACATGAAAAGGTATCCACAACACTTA
>JAFEHB010000638.1_pt1 | contig 21301 bp, 18 predicted proteins | sample 9267121 | NCBI WGS metagenome assembly JAFEHB01 (sample SAMN17103336, study PRJNA684904) | human gut metagenome | isolation source: diarrhea sample from child under the age of five | host: Homo sapiens | place: South Africa: Mafikeng, Mafikeng Provincial Hospital | collected 2019-09 | reverse complement strand
AAGTAAGACAAATTACTAAATTTGCAGTTGCTAATGATACTCGTGGTGCAATGAGTTATATTGAAGGATTGGATTATGATAATTCTACTAAGACTAAATTAGTTCAAGCTTTCAATAAAGAACTTCCACGTATTCAAAGTGCATTAGGTAAGAAGAAATATACTTCTAAAGAATTAGCTAAAGCTAAATCTCATCTTGCTAAATATAATATAGATCCTACAGATAGACATTCTTTAGGATTTGCATTATCTCAAGTTAAAGGTGAACGTGACAGAGCTGAAGTTGCAGAAATGCTAACTAAAGGCAATGCTGCTAAATTTAGTTCTCAAGAAGCTGCTGCTACTGCAGAAGGCTTAACTAAGACTAATGATATTCTTATCCAAATCCGTGATAATTTAATTAAAGCTAATGGCGGAGAAATCCCTAAGGATGAAAAAGCCAAAACTTTAATTAAAGGATTCAAAGGTAAATCAAATATCCAACGCTGGACTGATTCTAATGGAGTTACTCATTATAGAGCTACTGATGGAAGCGATAATGAGGAAGACAATGAATCTAGATCTGATCGTAAACGTGATGAATCTAATAAGGATAAGAAACAAGAAGGATTCTTTAGTAAAATCTTCAGTAAACTTGGAATCGGTAAAAAAGATGACAAGAAAGATGGAGATCATAGTTCTAAAGGATTACTTGGTAAAGTTGCAGATGGTCTATTTAGTAATTTAGGAACCATTGCATCTATGGGTGCAGGTTTAGCTATATTAGGACCTATGCTTCCTGCTATTAGTAAAGCAGTAGGAGATTTATTACCTTCTATTGGAAAAATGATGACTGATACAGTTTTACCTGCACTCGGAGACCTTCTCTGGGGTGGTTTAAAATCTGGTGCTAGCAGTATCATTGATTATATTATGGGTAATAAAACAGTAGTAGATGAAAATGGTAATAGAACTACAGTTGATGATCCTGAAGCTAGTGGTAATTTATTAACACGAGCTGGAACTGGATTGGCGGCTGGTTATATTGCTACAAAATTAATTCCTGGTGGTAGCCTAATCCGTGGCGGCGTTAAGTTAGCAGGTAAAGGTATAGGCAAAGGAGTTAAGACTGTTTGGAATGCTATAAATGGTTCAGAAAAAGTTGCAGCTGGTGCTAAAGCCGCTGGTTCTTATCTAAAAGGAGCTAGAGGTAAGAAAGTAGCAGATGCTGCTAAGAATGCTGAAAAGACTTTATCTAAAACTAAGATGTTAGAAAAAGCATCTTCTAGTAATAAAGGTATAATTGAATCTATTTCTAAGAAAATGAAATCTGGATTTGATTCTTTGAAGAGTGTACATGAAGCTGGTCTTAAATCCTTATCTGGTGCAGCTCATGGTGCTAGTGAAAAAATGGGTAAAGGTTTCCAATTCCTTAAGAAATTAGTAGCTGGTGGTTTAGAATCTATAGCCGAACACGTTCCTATCCTTAAGGGTAAGAGCGCTGGTACTATGGCTAAGGTTGCTGAATCTATTCTAAATGGTATTAAACGATCCCCTAAAGCATTAGCTAAGATCGGTGCTAAAGTTGCTGCCGCTGCAGGTTTAACTGCTGCTACAGCTGGTTTAGGTGCTATTGCTATTGCAGTATGGACAGGTGTTGATTTAGCTGCTTCTGTTGCAAATGGTAGAACTAGATGGTATAATATTGCTGGTGTACTAGCTGACGAAGAAGTCGATGATGACGTTAAATGGTTAGCTGCATTATGTAATGGTATCGATAGTCTATTATTTGACGTTCTAGGTGGACAATTCTACTTTGATTTATTATGTGGATTATTTGATATTGATCTAAGTCAACAAAAAGCGAGAGCTATTTCTGAAATAGATAAATACAATCAATCTCAAGATAAACCATCTGGTGCTCCTAGTTCTGTATCTTCTGTAGAAGAATATAATGAAAAAGTTCTTGGCAAATCATTCGGTCAATCTGTAAAAGATTTCTTCTTTGGTAAATCTGGTAAAGGAAAAAATGCCGATCCAACAAAGAAAGATGGCAATAATGATTCTAAGAATGGCCCTAGTTTATGGGATAGTGCTAAAAATAAAATTTCTAGTATGATGAATAGTGCTAAGAATTTTGTTAGTAATAACTATGAATGGGCTAAGAAAACAGCTTCCAATGCTATTAATAATATAGAAGACAGTTTAGGTACAAGTGAAATTGGTGGACGTATTTATAAAGCCGTCAAAGGTAAGGATTATCAACCAAATAATCCTAACTATGGTAAAGGTAAATACTTCAAACAAACTGACCCTAAATATGCTGGTGTAAAATTTAATCAATATGGGGATAGCATAACTCAAACTATTGGAGATTCTGGTTGTGGTCCAGTTGCCGGAGCTAATGCTCTCAGAGCCCTTGGCGCAGGTTCAATTAATCCAGTAGAAGCTTCTCAATTTGCATTAAATAATGGATTCAAAGGTAAAGACACAGGTGTTGCTCCTTCATTCTTTAATAGTTATGCCGCATCACATGGTGCTACATCATATCAAACTGATGCTGCTGGTACTATTAGAAGTTTGATGAATGGTAATCCTGTAGTATTACAAGGTGAATCTACAACTGGTTCTACTTCTAGTACACATCCATTTGGTGGTTATCCTCACTATGTAACTGCAACTGGATATGATCCAAGAAGTGGTAAAGTTACAATTCAAGATCCTGAATCAAATTCCAATAATACTAAATATAATTTGATGAGTGTATTGAAAAATACAATTTCTGCAAATGCATTTGGTAGAGGTAAGAGTCCAAGATTTGGACGTGGTAATAACGCTCAACAAATCTGGACTTGGTTGATTAATAAAGGATTTAGTACTCAAGCTGCATCCGCTATCATGGGTTCAATGCAACAAGAATCTAGCTTCAATCCAGAAGCAAGCCAAGGTGGCGGTGGTATTCAAGCTTCTATTTCTGGAGGCGAAGGTGGTAATGGTTACGGCTTATGTCAATGGACTGGTAGTCGTACTCAAGCATTATTAGACTTTGCTGGAGATAGAGCTAATACTGTAGAAGGACAATTAGAATTTATGGTTAGTGAAATGAGTGCTAGAGGTACATTAGATGCATTTAAAAATGCTTCTACTTTAGATCAAGCATTAGCTGTAATGAAAGATTATGAAGGATATGGTGACGTTGGTAGCCGTGAAGAATATGCTAGAGCTATATTCCAAAGCAATGGTAATAACTTAGCTTCTATCATGACAACTCAAGGTGGTAATGGCGGAGCTAAACCTTCAATCTTCGGTTCTTTATTTAAGCAATTTGATAATATTAGAAATAGTTATGGTGGAATGATCGATAATATGATTATGGGCAATCCATTCATGAAAAATGCTATGTCTATGCTAGGTTTAGATGGCGGTAATAGTGGATCGTCCGGTGGCCCTGTCGGTAACGGTGATCTTTCTAAAGCATCTAAATGGGCACAATCTATGGTTGGTCAAGAAGGTTTTGGTAATAATGGGTGTACTACATTCGTTAACAAATATCTTGAACAAGCTGGAGAAAATCAAATTAACTATTACGTTCCTACAGCTGAGACTGATGCTCATAATAATACACCTTATGCTTTCAAACCTGCAAATATGGGCGGTAAACAGGGTGATGTGGTATTACTTAATACTTTAACATCTGATCCTGAAGCTGACCATGTAGTAATTGCAGATGGTAAAGGTGGCTATTGGGGTAACTCTTCTAGTCAAAATCTTATTGTCCATGGTAATATTGCTAATGACTTTGGTGCAGATAACATCAATGGTTATATTGCCACAGGTGGAGACGGTAATGGTAACGTACCTTCTGGTGCAGCTACTCGTAGTCAAAAGGAAATACTTGGAGATTCTAGCTTAGATTATGGCATGGGTAAACATGCTATCTATGGTAGAGCTAAAGGTGTTCCTCAAGAAGTACAAGCTGTAATTGAAGGTAATAGTAAAGTTATCGACTTCAATAAGAATGCTGCTAAAGCACAAGTTAAATATGGTAAAGGTACTGAATCTGACAATAGTCTTCAAATTCAATATCTTGCTGCAATTTATGAAGAGCTTACTAAGATCACTGGTAATACTTCTGGTATTAACGGAATGGTTGCTTCTCAAGCTCAAACTGAGCAAAAAGTTAATTCTGTACAAACTGGTTTACAAGAATCAATTGCTGGTATAGGTAATTACCTAAACAAGAAAATTGAAGATGTATCAGATAATGTACATGGTCAACTTAATAAAGTAACAAAACATGTATCTGGTAGCACAATAAATAAATTACAATATTTAGCGTCTAAATAAAATATATCCCCTAGGATCATAGAAATCCTAGGGGAATTTTATTTGTTTCATGTAAAAAAATACACAACTAACAACCATGTAATAAAATTATGTATGAGGGAAGTAGGCATGATAAGACCTAGCACCCGACCTTTGGCACAATTGGCGAAACTCCCGCCATAAGACTTGCTGGTAATGCGTTCAAACGGACACGTTTGTTCCCTAAAAGCCCCAGAGTCTCCTGTCAAGGATATGCCGAATAAGGCAAAAGCTCCGGCTTTTTCGTCCTTATTTTGCGTCCTTGATGGGGGGGAGGGGGGCAAATTATGAAATAATAATTATATAGCCTTCTATGAAACGAGCGGAGTGCGGACGAGAGACGAGTAAAATAGAAGGCTATATAAATAATATATTTGATATCATTATAGTTCGTGAGAAAGTACCGTCTTTTTACAAAAGACTATATTTGATTATCAATTAAAGTTATATATTATAATTCTGAAAGTATCAATTAAACAGTATAAGGAATTTAATTCCTTATACTATATATTTTTATTCAATTATTATAGTTAGAATATTCTATTAAAAGATATTCAGAAAAGAAGAATAGGAGAATGTATCAGAATGAAAAAGTATTTATCTTCATTACCTTTCAATCATATAGTTACATTTGAAGGTACAGATTGTAGTTTTAAAGAAACTAATGCTAATAAGCTAAAAGATTATATTGAAAATGAATTAGGATATAATGCTATTGTATTTAGTTTTCCTAATTATTATAGTCATAGTTCACATGCATTAACTACCTATTTTAAAGAAATACGAAAGTATAAAGAATTATCTCCTAAGATGATCAATATGCTTTATGTGGTAGATTTCTTTATTACATGGTATAGACAAATTAAACAGTATTATGATAAGAAGTATATTATTATCTTCGATAGATGGTATTATTCAAATATTTATTATCAAGGGGTACGTGTATTAAAGTCCGTAGTTGAAGATCTGAATAAAGATAATATTGGAAAATATATTCATAATGAAAAGCTAATAGAATTTATTAATGAATATGAAAATATTATTAAAAATGAATTTGGATTAGTAGATACGGATATCATGTTTAAAATGATTCATAGTAAACGATCTACTCGTGGTCTTATTGCGGAACGCAAATCGGAAAATGATATTAATGAAGGTGAAGTAGATTATTTGGAAATGGTAAATAATTTATTTAAGCATTTATTCATTGATAGTAATTTCGTAGTTAAAGAAATTGAACTAGATAAATCGGAAGATGAATTTAAAAGCAAAGAAGAAGTATTTAGGGAAATTGCGTTGGAGTTTAAATGTAATTTAAATTATCGTTTAGATAAATGGAAGAGTGAGCAAAGTGAAACTGTTAATGAAGCTTAAAACTTTATTTACTCGTAAAGAAGTTAAGCAAGAAAACTTAAATGTAAAATTAGGATTAGATGTGATTCCTCTTTTTTGTAATGAAATTGAAGATGATTCACATTATAATCTTATTAACGTATTATTTTATTTAGACTTTGACGAAACTAAAGTTAGTATTTTGGACTTGTTAGCATATGGTAGTTATGACCATAGAGTTCATTTATTTAAAATAACTTTAAAGAATTTAATTAAGATGCGATTAGAGCAAGAGAATTCTTATATTGTAAAAGAATTCTTTTTGCGGATTGCTGTCGGAAGTGATTCATTTAATATTGTTGATAATGAACTTGATGAAGAATCGATTAGGCTATGTGTAGTTGATATCATTAGTAAGTATTCTTCTTATAATTCATTAAGAGCGTATAATGCTAATGAAAACTCCGAAATAGATATTCCATGTGTTGATAGATTCATTTATGAGCTAAGACAGACTTGTAAAAGTTATACGTATGATTATACAAAATATGTATTGGCTAAAATTAGAATGGTTAGAGTTCCATTGTTTTATTTGATTGATTTATTTAAATTAGCTGAAGATATTTGGTTCGAAGTTGATTATGATAAACCTCATGATTGTAGACGATATGGATCTAAAATGACATACTTTTTTGAAGGAAAACAATTTGGTTTGAATGAAGAAGAAGTTATATATTCCATCATAAATATGAGTAAAGGCAATATTTTGACATATATGAGTACACTTCCACTTGGTGTATCCGTAAACGTCGAATTATCGACAAGCCTTGATCGTATTCTTACCTTCTTAGCCACATCTGGGAACGATGATTTGAAAACAATCATTAAAGATGAATTATTAGAAGGTGTTTTTGATGAAAAAGATTTAGAATCTTTAAGATATCATGCTAAAGCAACAGATGAAGAAATTGAGTATGATATTGATGAAGAAATTGATGAGGTAGTTAGTTATACTGTATTGGAGGACGATGAAAATGCTTAGTAGAGATTTATCTTCACTTGAAATGAAATTTATTAGAGAAATTGAAAGTGGAATGAGAGATAAGTCTTGTACACGTTTTAGACCGAAAGCAGAATTCTTTTCATTTGAATCTGACACTAATAAGATTCCTCATACAAATTATCATATCGAAACTGATAAAAAGTTTACGATTGTATTTGACCATGGTGTTTTAGAGATTGAGTATAATCGAGAAGAACGAAGATGGATTGCTAACTCTTTAGGATATACTTTTAAAGATATTGTAGAAATGACTGCAATCTTAGGATTCATTGAATCTAAAATATTATTATTTAATATTAAACAAGAGGAGAAAGAAAATGGTTGATGATGAAAGAGATTTTTATTTTATATCATTTTATTCAAAGAATAAAGATAAACTAAATGAATTTCATGATAATGCTAAAAAATATTTAGAAACTAATTTTGATATCATTAGTATTGGAGATATTGAAAACTTCGATGGATCTACTTATAAATTCAAAGTAATTTTAGCTAAAGACAGATTCACTCATTTATTTGATATCGAAGATATTCTTCAAGAAAAATATTATGGTGTATTCTTTGACTATCGTGTCGTTCATAATACAACTGGTATTGTTTATGAAAATAATGAATACAGCAAAATTCTTCCACCAAAACGATATATATTAAGCAAAGCAATTAAGATGCCAATCGATGGTAAGATCGAATACAAAGTGAGTGATTATTATTATGCAAAAACTAAAGAAGAATTGTATGATATGATTTTCCACTTATATGGTCTTATTATTAATAATCTTAAACAAATTCAAGAAGCATCATTTGAATTAGTTAGATATCATTTGGTTAAGAAAGATGGATTTATTAATTCCATTTATCCACTTGATGATGAAATTATTGATTTCTTAGAATTAGATATTAATAAAGATAGTCATCCATTTATGGAAAGAACGGAGAATGAGTAAAATGCTAAAAGTTCATACACATTGGGACGGTACATCTAATTCATTCATGTTTTATGGTGACTATATTGATGAGTTAGAAAAGTTTCATAGTTTATTATGCGATGGTAGTATTTTAAAATACATCTATGAACGTAATCCATTATTAAGCGATCAGTTTGATGAATGTATAATTAATTACGTTAGTGATTTCGAATATAATCCATTATATGGAACTTACTTCGAATTAGATTTCGATTCCGATGGTCAATTATTTGAAGAAATTGATATGGTATTGGAAGAAATCTTTGGTGGTAAGATTAATTACGTTGCTTTGGTTCATGACGAAGAACGTGGTATATATGTAAATACAGATGAAACTGGCGATTTCTATACTACACGTTATAAACGAGTCAGAGCTCATGAATCTGGTGAATTTGATAGAGAAAGTGATGTCGCTTTCTATTCAACTTTCAGTAGTTTAAAACAAGATGTACTTTTAGAGCATTCAGATAACGTACCTGAATTGTTAGGTATTACTAAATTTGATGATCTTGAAGGTGCTTTAAAACGTATTGATTTCGATAAGGAATATAAAACTTATATTTATCAATATGCTAGTGAAATTTAATATTAAATAAAGGAGTTAAAAAAAATGGCTAATTACTGTTACAATGATATTACAATTTGTGCTAAAGAAGAAAATCTAACTGATTTAGAATTCTTACACTCTAATTTGTGGTATTTATTAGAGTATGATTGTAATTGTCATAGTGTATTTAATAAATTATTAGAAAGCTATGAAAAAGAAGAAGTTCCATTCGACGGCAGAGATAGAGTTGAGTGGTTTATGGATGAAATTAATTGTAATGGAAATGACACATACAATTTTATTATCAGTATTGAAAGTGCATGGTACCCAATTATTTCCAAAATTGAAGATATAGTTTATAAACTATACGATGGTAAATTATGGTGTGTTGGTACAGCAGAAGAACCAGGATTTGATATCTATATAAATACAGATGAAACTGGTGAATTCTATGAAACTAGATATCGTTTAGTACTTTATAAAGATAATAATTATCATGACTGGTATTTGGATGATATTCCAGATTTAATTAATCATGTAAATAAAATATATGATGAAAATAACTATGGAGAAATCATGGATACATCTTTAGATGCATATGAAGTTAGTGAATCAGTCACTAAATTTAATAATTCAGAATTAGCTAAATCTAAAGAATTAGAAATTGCAATCTATACATTTGAAGATAGTGCATCTTATGAATAATAAAAAACATTATGATAAACTCTAAGCAAAGGAGGTATCATAATGCGAAATCCATATATGCTAAGTGATGTAAATAGCATGAATGATGGACCTCAGATTATTAAGTTAAATAATCTACCTGAATATGATTTACAAGATTGGAATCTTGCAGATCAAAAAGATTTTAATAAATTTATTGCTGAATTAGAGAAGACTGTTAGATCTTCCATCGAATATCAGCAATATATTCAGTATCTAAGAAATGCATTCAATATGAACAGTTGTGCATTTTATAGAAACGTAACAAACGTACCTAATCCTAAGATAAAAATCCATATTCATCATGAACCAATAACTTTATATGATATTTGTCTTATAGTATTCAGAAAGAGACAATCTCTTAATGAACCTATAGATGAAGAATCTATTGCTAAAGAAGTTATGTGGAATCATTATAACGGATTTGTAGGATTAATTCCATTATCTGAAACTGCTCATGAGTTGGTACACAATAATTATTTATTCGTACCATGTACTCATGTATTTGGGGAATGGAAAGAATTTGTAAATATGTATAAATCATATTTTACATTAGATCAAATTGATTTATTGAAAGATATCGAATCTGCATCTGAAATGTATACAAGTGACAGAGCTAAATATCTATTTGATAAACGATTTACTTATGTGGACGACAGTGGAGCATATGATCTTCCTGAAAAAGAAAAGATCATTCAAATGCTAAACGATCGGAAACAAGAATTATACAATTCATTGTAATTTTATAATAATAACCTACAACATATAGATAAAAAATAGACCACATAGATTTATATAGAGCAATAGCAGATTAGCGTCTCTATTCCAAATTATAAATCTGGTTCTATATGTTGGAATTAATCTAATGAGGTGAACAAATGAAATTTGACGTTCTAAAAGAACTATCTGAAAACTACGCATTAGAAAACACTAATTCCAGTGCCATTACAGAAGCAAAACATGATCTAAATAATATTCTAGAACAAGTACAAGATGTTTCGGTGGTTCAATTCCCAGTCGAAGCTGTACCAGTGTTTGAATCCACTAAGGACGATGGGTCTAAAGTTCTAGTAGTAGATGCTTATGATCTTGGTAGATTTATGGAAGCTACCTTGGAAACGGATGCTTTAGTTGCTATTGAAAAGATTAAAGACGCCAATGGCGCAATTATTCCAGACGATGCGAAGTTTGCAATTCTTATTGATAAGAAACGCTTAACTGGATTAAAAGAAGCAGCTGAAACCAATCCTGAATCTGGGCTTGTAAATGTTGGCCATGCGACTAACTTATTGCAGGATGTTATCAATAAAGGCATTGAATTAGTTACTGCTAAAAAAGAAGAAAAATAAAATTATATATCCCCTTGGAGTTAATCTCCAAGGGGGCTTTTATTTTTTAATAATATTTTTCACAATATATTATAAGTGTATAAAGGAGGTGAAAACTATGATAAAAATGGAAAATGCAATTAATATCTTTACAGATGCATCTGTATTAGGTAAGATAGACAAACATAATAAGAATAAAGTATGTGGTGGAGCTATAGCTGTAGATTTTAATAATGGTAGAGTAAAAGAATATCATTGTGTCATTGATAAATCTACAAACAACTACGGTGAACTAACTGCATTAGGACTTGGTATTCAATTGGCAAGTATTTACAAAGATACTTATGAGAGAATTAATATATTTTCTGATAGTAAACTATCCGTTATGAGTCTACGAGAGTGGATTTATGGCTGGATTAGAAATATGAATCAAAATTATAGATTACTATCTTCTACTGGAGCTGAAGTAGCAAATCAAGATCTTATTATCAGAATAACTGATAGTATAATTGATAACTTCATACCAGGAAAGCATAGAATCAACATCTATCATTGTAATGGTCATATTTATAATCCTAAAGACTATTATAAAGCAGTGAGAAGTTTATCTTTGAATTTTAAATATAGATTATCTGAAGAAGAATTCAAGATGCTTCAATACTATATGAAGATTATTCAAAGATGGAATAATTATATTGATGAATCTACAAGAAGCTCATTGCATACCATGCAATACGGAGTAGAGTATTTTGCTGATGTTGGCACTCTAAAACAATGCATGGAATATCCAATGACTTATGATTTATTAGATCAATATAGTAGAATTGTTTCAAATCCATATCAACTCTAATTAGGAGGTATATTAAAATGACAGTAGCTACACTTTTTAAGAAAAATGGCGAAAATATTACAGGAAAATTCGATGAAGGTAAATTGATTATCGATGGATTTTTCATGTTAACTGATGAAAATAATTTGATTCATCTTTATCCAAAAGAAACCATTGAATACTTTGCTTTAACTAGCAATATCGAAGACTATACTAATTATTTAGATCAAAAAGGAATTAAAGTTCCTGTTGGTATCAATAAATTTAAAGTATTAATTGGTGAATCTCAATTAGTTATTGATAATGCATTCTTCTGTGAATCCATTGGTGATTATGTTAGAATTACTACATTTGGTGCACCTGGATACATCAATGAAGTATTTATTCAAAAAGAAAATGTGAATGATATCCAAGTTCATTATACTAAAACAAATCAAGAAAGGGCTTCTTTATTATTTGATAAGAAACTTTTAGAAAAGATTGATATGGGCGACTATTATGGTGAAGTAATGGTACTCTTATCTATTCTTTCTAGCTACGATATTAATGAAGATGATTTCTTAGCAATCTATGAATCTAACTATTATACTTTTAATATTAGTACAGACTTTGCAGATGCAATCAATCTTTATATCAAATCTAAATCTGAAAATCAAACAGATTCTACTGATTTAGCTGAAGAATATAGTGATACCATCTCTGATGAATCTATTAGTGAATGGAAATCTGTTAAACCAGAACCAGTAGAACTAAGTTCATATGATGAATTAGCTGGATTAGAACCAGAACCATTAAAAGATGAAGAAGATAATTCTAAAGAAAAATGGGTATATGATGGGTCCGATGTTTATAATATAACTGAAGAAGATGAATCTAAATATCTTAATGAAGAAGAACCAGCAGCATTAGAAGAAGTTCAACCTGAAGAAGAATTAGATGAAAATTCTAAACAACAAGTTGAACGAATTCAAAAGGATTTAGATGATCAAAATATTAATCTTGATATGGAAGAGTTTATTAAGACTGGAAAGATTGCCGAAAGATATGATCAAGCTGTAAATGAAATCAATGATATTATTGAATCTGTAAAAGGTATGGATTTTGAAGAAGTAAAACATAAATTAGGGTTTGATCGTGATTTAAGAGATCTATATGAAACTTTCTGTGAAGAATCAAATCTAACTATAAATTCAGATGAATCATATGAATCATTCTATGCATTTTTAAACGCTTAATTTTAAATATTTCCCACTAGGATCATAGAAATCCTAGTGGGATTACCTCTCTTTAATAATAGAGCTGAATATATATTATATACATGAAGGTTCGTGACCTATTTTAAAGGAGGTGAAGAAATGCGAATCATAGATTTTGTGGACTATAGTGGAAGTCCACACAATGTGCAAATAGAGCCATCAAGTGAAGAAGAGTATAGAACTTTTGGTGGCTCAGAAGTATTATTACATGAAGATACAAAGGAGAATAAAACTATGTTAAAGATAAACCCAGGTATTGTATATAACCAAGAAACAGGAAAGGCTTTCATTGTTGATAGCCGTGGTATTTTATTACAAATCAGTGAAGCAACTGAAAAGGTGATTAGTAAATACGATTATGCTAAATTAGCAGAATTCATTGGTAGCAAGGTTAATGAATTCATTAATCGTGCATTCCAAACTTTAAGTGATATTGAAGAACAAGAAGATCATAATCATCATCACCATGATCATACTTGCAATTGTGGATCCGAAGACAGATTCCAAAATCAAAATCCTAGATTGAATTTATTCAATAACTTAACCAATGGTGGTCAAGGCTATGAAGAACCTAAATATCAAAATAATGGATATCCTCAACAACCTGTAGCGCCAGTTAAAGGTAAGTTATTTGAACGGTTTACAAATGGCGATGCTCCTAAAGTACAACAAGAAGTATTTCAGGTAGATGACCATAGTGATTTCACATCAAGTCTAAAATATAATATTGATCCAAATACTGGAGCAGTTAGAGTATTCCATACAAAGACTGGCACTATAGATTTGGCAGATCAAGAAGAAATTGATGTGCTTTATACTAAGTGCTTACAATTCCGTCAAGAATATGATGCTATGCTTAGAAGTAAAGTAGGGCAACCTATATATACTGGCAATCCATTACAATATATGATGAACGGAGGAAAATTCTAAAATGATTAAGACATATTCTGATGGCAGTCAAGGGTTTGACTTATCAGATCTTAGTCGTCCTGAGAATACTGAATTCATAAAGAATACTATTAAGAATTCTAATGCAAGATTCAGAAATTCTTTTATATCTCAAACATTAGATCTTAGAAATGCATATATTAATAAACTTAATAGTATTGCATGCGGTAATCCAGTTAGACCAGTTCCATGGAATGAGTCAACAGATGAAAACGAAATTCGTGAAATCTTAAAAGCTCATCCGGAATATGAATTAGATTATAATCTGGAACTATATGAAGAAAAAATGTTAGCGATGGGATTAGATCCAACTGAAGGAATGTTTAAGCAGTTTCCTCCTGGGATGCCAGTATTGTCATCCGGTAGAGGTAAACATATTGCTTATATGGAACAAGTTAAGGATGAAGAAGGATTGAATACACCTGAATTGGCGAATTTCTTGATTGGTGTATCCGATCAGAATGACCCAGAAATTACAAAGAAGATTGAAGAAGATAATACTGATTATGCCCAATATGGTTATAATAATTATATGGTAAATCAATATAGAATGACTTCAATGATTGGTCAACCTCCAATATATCCAGGTACTTATGGACCTAAACTTAATAGAGAAAATCTAGCAGTAATGGTAGAAGTTCCTATTAGACAATATGGATATATTGAACCACCTAGAGATATTTCTAGAGAAATGCAAGATGAAAGCATTCCTTATGAAACTAGGTTACAAATTTATAACGACACCGTTAGATATACTAATGAATATAACGAATATATGAAAGGTGCTTGGTATGAAGCAAACAAGCAAAATATTTATAATCAAATTCGTGAGTTAGTAGATCAACGAAATGTATTAGTTAATTCCCCAGTTTGGTACATGCAACCACAAGTAAGAGCCAGCTGGGAAAAGGATATTCAAAAGTTAGATGCAAAGATTGCAGAACTACAAACGAATATTCCAAACTATACGCAAGATATATTCTGGCAACAAGAACAACAAATGCTAGAATATAACTATCAAGCTAAGAAGTATAATGATAATAAGATTAAATACGATCAATATCGTTATGAGCAATCTATCAATAATAGACCTGGAACTCCACAGTTTGTAACTGCAGATGATCTATATAAACAAGGTTGTTGGTTCAATCCAAATACAAAAGAATGGTTTGACCAATATGGTAGAAATCTGAATAGACAAAAGGCTGCTATTGAAGATGAAAAGAACAGAGCGAAATATATTTATGAAAATGAAGTAGAAATCAATAACCGAAGAAATCAGTTATTGGAGAATGCTTTAATGTATAATAATATGATTCGTGATGTAATGAGAAGTCAAGGATATGGAGAAGAAGAAATTCAAAGAGTTATTGATTCTGATCCATTTAGATTAGATTATAATCTAAACTATAATCCTGCTTATCAATCTGCTAGTACTTGGAATTCATATATGGGTAGAATGTATCCATCTTATGAAAAGATCGATCCAGAAACTGGCAAGAATGTTGATGAATTAACTGCAGAGGAATTAGAAAACTATACTCAAAGAATGCAACTTAGAGCTAGAAATAATCAAGCTGCTAGTGCTATTCTTCTAACTCCTGAACAGTTAATGGCTATGAAACTTGGTGGTGGGGCAATGGCTAATGGTAGCATGAGAATGTGGACCATGAGAGCTCCATTGACAACTAAGCTTCAAGAGTTGAATGATAATTATGATGGAAAGCCTAAGGGCATTCATCATATCTTCGACACAATGAGTCAAGCGATGCCTGCGTATGAGTATGCAATTAAGCATCATAGACCAAGGGATTTATCTGGATTCTACAATCATAAAGACTTTGATGATTGTATAGAAAACTTCGTTCATAAAACTCGTATTGGCAGAACTTCCGATCTATTAAATGAAATAGATAATAATCAGGAGTTTGCTAAAGCTATGAATGATGGAATCTTAGGACTATCTCTACCAGAAGAAATTGGATTTAACTATAATAAGCGTCGAGTAGAATATGATAATTCTATCTTAGAGCAACTTCAGAAAGTAAATAAACCTCTTCCTGAAGGAGCTAAAATAAAAGATTATCATACTGAAACTTATAATGGTAAATCTATTAAGGAAATTCAAAAGGAGCAATATGGTAAAGCATTAGAGCGAGCAGCTAAGCTTAAATCATACTTCTCCCCAGATTTAGGAGGAACTTGGGATGCAGCTACAGTCAACAATAATTGATGATCTAGCTGGAAACTTAGATAACTCTAAAATCGATAAAAGACTTTTTGAAGTAGAATCTATTTATGATGGAGTAAATGCTATCACTAAATTAGATTATGACTTTGAGAATCTTCAAGGGCCTATTGTATATGATATCTTTACTGATGATGAACTTAAAGTAATCGATAAGATTATTCTTCATCCTAGAGATAGGTCCTTTAAAAAGAAATTCCAAAAGCTAGATGCTATTATTAAGCCTAAAGGGTTTAAGAGATCTGGATGTGGTACTAATCGTGTAGTATATGAACCTCTCGATGATAATGTAGGATTTTGTGTAAAGATTGCATTAGATCGAGCTGGCAAGAAAAACAATCCAGATGAAATAGTTAATCAAAAGTATTTAAAGCCATTTGTTGCTAAGTGTTTCGATATTAGTCCAGATGGTAATGTTGGTATATTTGAGCGTGTAGTACCAATAGAAAATCTATATCAGTTTTGGTCAGTAAGAGATGATATTTATAATATCATGGAATCTATTATTGGTAGATTTATTATAGATGACTTTGGTACGAAAGCATTTAAGAACTGGGGTCTTCGTAAGGGATTTGGCCCAGTTTTACTAGATTATGCGGATATGTATATTTTGGATCCAAAGATCTTATTCTGTAATCATCCTACATATTTTGGTTCAAATGATATATGTAGAGGTGAGTTAGATTATGATGGCGGATTTAATAATATCATTTGTTTAAAATGTGGCGGTATTCATATGGCATCCGAATTTAAAGATGGGCGTAAGAAGATCGCTTTGTTTACAAGAAAGAGAGTAATAGGCATGAGACCTAAAATTAGAATCTTTAAAAACAATGAATGTATTCTTGATACAGAAAAAGGCTATGCTTCTCAAACAGTAAATGAGGAGTTAGAATTGAATAAACCTTCAGAAGAAGCTCAAAAAGAATTAGATCAAATTGAAGATCTTAAAGCTGAAGCTGAATCTATTGCTATTAAGAATCAAACTTTAGAAGCTAAAATCGTAAATGATCGATACGTACCTAAAGTGAAAGTTCGTCGAATCGAAGAAGATGAACAACCGAAGATCAAGATCTCTATCAGAGCTAATAATCCTGCAGAGAAAGAACAAAATAAATTCGCTGTAGAAAAGTTAGATTTGAAACCTAGAGATCTAAGTCAAACTATGCATCAAAAAGCTATTAATATTATTAAAAATAATGATGTAGAAGTTGAAACAACGATCCCAGAATCACCTAAATATGATGAAATGGTAAAAAATGATTCTGTAAAAGACATTAATTTAAATAAAGAAGAGGAGACTACTGAAGTGGTTAAATTGTTAACATCTGATGAAATTTTAGCTATGTCTGAAGGCTTAAAAGATGCCGCAGATGATCATAGAGAAGTTCAGGATACTGATGATAAATACTCTTATAATGAAATTTTAGAAATGGATAAGAAATTCACATATCTTTTGAAAGAAGCAGATGAGTCTAAGAATATGACTATTGAAAGTATTCTTCCAGCTTCATTTGCATCTTATACTGGTATTGATAACTTAACCAAACATGTAAACATTGGTCAATTCAAAGAATTACTTCATGATGAATTGGCTGATTGTGCAACTGTAATTCTTGATGCTAAGTTAGATTATGAAAATGACTTAGACGAAGAGGAATACGTTCCAAAAGCTCCAGTAAAACAACGTACTCGAGCTCGCATGCAATTTAGTAATAATTACTAAGGAGTGAAATCTGATGAATCAGATTTGTTTTACAAAGGATTTTCAGTATGCGTTGAATGCATCTATGAATCCTAATTTTAGAGTTGTATTGGTAACGGAACACGCTCCGTTACCGTTACAACAAAATGCTAATATTGTAAGATTACCAAATCTTCTACCACCATATTCTGTAGTATCAGAATATGTGGATAGAGGAGAAGATGCATTTATTGAAAGATATACTGATTATCTTTATACATTTGAGACAATCATGAATATCTATCTTTTGGGAAGTGCATTGTTAACAAAAAATATTATAATTTATACAACTGATGAAGAATGGGGTAACGGTGCTATCCCATTCATGGATGTATTAATTAGAGTAATGGTAGATATCTTGAAATTGGATATGAATACTGTAACGAATACTGAATATGGTTTATTCTTCAATCAAACCATGTATACAATTTTCAATGCAGCTAACCAATTATTTATGAACGGATACATCAATAAATCTAGTTTTGCTAGATATCTTTCTGTAATCCCTGTTCCGCAAGGAGCAATGGAATATTATTTACAAAATATGATGATTGATACATCTGATGTACCACCACAATTGTTAAATAATTTAGCCCAAAGTGTGATCAAAGCACAAGCAGTAGATCAAAATCTAATGCCAGCAATGATTACAAATGAGGAGGCTTAAATGAAATTTGTATTTTGTACTGAACCAATCTATCAATATTATCGTAATAATCTTTATGATAATACTCAAGATATGCTAGACAGAAAGTCTATCATTGAGGGTGGATATGATGATATAAGAGATCAACTTTCTAAGTTAGATGAAAATATTTACTCAGTACATTTAACTTCTGCGGATTATCCAAGAAATCCGTGGAATCAAATAGGTCAACTTGTAAAAAAGTTGACCTTAAATTATTTAATAGAAGATCCATTATTTGATGAAGCCTTTGCTGAAATTATATTTAATCAATCAGAAGAAGAGTTCTTTGAATTCTTTGATTTGATTTATAAATTTTATAATGGCAAAGAAGTCTTCGTTATTGTTGGAGATGATGACTTTTCTGATATGGTAAACCAAATGGTTTGTCGAGTTATTAGAAAAGCTTACGGTATTCAACCATCTATAGTTTATGATTTAGATGATGTGATGAATCTTCGAGATGATATCAATTTTTCTCAAGAAGGAGCTAGAACTTTTCATATTCAGCTCCCTAAGTATTTTGAGTTATTAGGTCGTAGAGAAAGAGAGTATTTGAATATTTGGTATCCATTTGATATGACCAATTATACAAATGCATTTGGTTAATTATCATGTATAATATTAATTTAGCACCATATTTTAGTGATATAACCATTATGATTCAAGAGCATATCTGTGTATATTATGCAAAAGACAACAATATAGAATGGGTCAATTATTTCTTAAAGGATAATAATATAGATAATGATAATATCTTAGCAATCATTGATGGAAAATTGATAACTTATAATGTAGACCCAATACGTAGTGACGATTATATAGTTTGTAAAGAATATACAGATTATATTCGTTTAGATAGTATTGTTATATTGATGGCTAGAGATATAATTAGATCTACTAGAGTAGCATATGGCATCAATACACCAATACTTGAATTGCATAAAGATTATATGTTAAAATTCATTGAAGAAATAATCAGAATCCTTGGAGTAGGAAATGTAGATTTAGCTATAAACAAAATAAAACAGTTTAGAAGTGCATATCTACGTAGAGAACTTCCAAAAGAATACTATAGAGAATTCAATAGCTCATCTAAATATACAGTTATTGATGATATCTGTAGATATGGTTTGATCGACATAGATGAAGATCAAAAAGGATTGATTGATATTTCTTATAATGAAAAGATCATACGATACTTATATAGTCTAGTTGCAGGTCTATATTTGAAGTAAAACAATATCCCCATAGGAGTTCAACTCCTATGGGGTATTTCTTTTTTTTATTTTTTGCTTTTAAAACTCTTAATTGCAGAATTGTTTTTAGCTGCATAAAGAGAAATATTCAAGAATATACGTTTAGCTACCAAATCAGGGATAGCTTCACTCTTATAGAATAATTTTAATTTATTTATCATCGTATCCGAAAGTCGGATAGCAACTTCATTAGATACGAATAATCTAATCTTCGCTTCGATATCTTCATTGATATAAGTAATACTATCAATAGCATTAATAATAGTATACTCATTAATAGCATCGTTGATAATTCCATCTAATGCACTATTAACCTCGTTGATATTAATTCCAATAGATAACTGCAAAGCAGTTAATTCATTATCAACTCGTTTAGAATAAGATTCAATATATTTTTTTATAAGTTTATTAGCTATAAATATAACTACAGCTATTAAGATATAGTTAATTATTTGCTGAATGGTTAACTCCATATTCATTCATGACACTCCAATCTTGAATTCTATCTCTAAGTTTTAGGAGTTCACCGGTTTTAGTATCTCCTAAAGAAATAGCATAATTAAGATAATTTATTAACTTGTTTGCTATTTCAATAGTTATACCATATCTATAGTCTTCTAAGAATTTAGGCCAATTACCAATACACATATCAGGATGAATATACATTCCGTTTGCATTATGATATAACTGGTGGGCTGTTAAAGAAAGCATAACTAATTGTACTTCATTACTAGTATGAACTTTCTTAAGCATATTAACTAAGTCATATGAAGTAATATAGCCAATAGTATTAATTGTATGCTCTGTAATAATAACGGCAATATCAAATATAGTAAGCATATTATGATGCATTTCTATAGTTGCCATTTCAGCAGATATATTACTATGCAATTGACAATGGTCTAATCCTAAATTCATTAGATAAGATTTATAGTTTTTATAGCATCTAGATTTTCTAAATCTAGAGATTGCATTCTTTATAAAGTTAGAATATAGATCAATATCCATCAAAGTATATTTAGTTTGATAGAATGATAATTCATATGGTACATATGGAGAACGAATAGTCGGATTCACCGGATCTTTTCGTAGCTCCAAGTCAGGAAATTCGTTCATTTTACTATGCTCCTTAGGTATTAATTACTACCTATATGTTAAATATAGGCCTCTATATGGGTCACATATTATTAAATTACATATAAATTCTCTCTGGGAGGAGGATATTTATTTTATGAAAGAAGCTAATATGGGCAAAGTTTTTACAGACTATCCGTTTGTAGATGTCCTAATATATTATGTAAAACAGTTAGCTATGCATTGCATAGTAAAATCTGAAACTGAAGCTTCTGCGGCTGAAACTTTACGTACTGAATATATGGGAGACCTGTTTATTCAGTCTATTGAAGGAACTGCAGATTGGCGACTATATGACTATAACCAAACAATATTATCTAAGATCGGATTGCCTGCAAACTTAATGGATGTTTGTATTGCAGATCCAGATAATATTCCAGAGGAATTTAGAGAAGCTGCTAAGAAAGAAGCATCTGATAATTTCTTAAGAAACTATATAGAGGAAAATGAATACTATCGTAAGATTATGGGTCTACCAATGCTTGGAGATTCTGGATTATTAGTCCCAGAAGAATTCCGAATAGCTAATATTGGTGTAGACTATAATATTCCTCTCCATTTGATGAAAGATTCTGCTATTAGTATCTTAGAAGAACGTGGTATTTGGGATAATATATTAGCAAGATATACAGATGATAAATATGCATATCTTAAATATATTAAATCTGGCGTTGATAATTATAAAGCTAGAAAAGCAGAAAACTTCCAATTATTATTCTTACCAAATATTGATAATACTGTAGTAAAAGAAAAGTTCCAACGTAGATTCTCTGTCAATAGAGCTTATGCTTTGACTACACTTTATTCTGAAGCTCATAAATTTGATAGTAAATATTATGATGCTTGGATGACAATCTTTATCATAGTTCAAACTATGATAGATATGATTTCTGAAGT
>JAFEHB010000636.1_pt1 | contig 21324 bp, 22 predicted proteins | sample 9267121 | NCBI WGS metagenome assembly JAFEHB01 (sample SAMN17103336, study PRJNA684904) | human gut metagenome | isolation source: diarrhea sample from child under the age of five | host: Homo sapiens | place: South Africa: Mafikeng, Mafikeng Provincial Hospital | collected 2019-09 | reverse complement strand
GGACGACGAAATCGAATTCTAACGAATTACCGATTTCTGTCCCACTCTCTTTCTTCCTTATAGGATATTTTCATATTCATCGCGGACAGATTGAGGCCAGACACTGGTTTGGACTTCACCGATATGTTTCTTACGAAGCAAGAACATAGCCAAACGAGATTGTCCGATCCCTCCACCAATCGTGAGTGGGAAAAGACCGTTTAACAAAGCCTTGTGCCACTCTAATTGAAGACGATCCTCGTCCCCTGTAATCGCAACTTGACGGCGAAGCGTATCTTCATCGACACGGATCCCCATTGAAGACAACTCAAAGGCTGAACCTAGAACGTCATTCCAGACGAGGATATCACCATTCAAGCCCTTGTAGCCATTTTCAGATTCGGTTGTCCAGTCATCGTAGTCAGGTGCACGTCCATCGTGTGGTTTGCCATCTGCAAGCTCTCCACCAATCCCGATCAAGAAAACGGCTCCGAATTCTTTGGCAATGGCATTTTCACGCTCTTTTGGAGTTAAATCTGGATAGCGTTCCACCAATTCTTCTGTGTGAACGAAGGTAATTTGTTTTGGAAGAACTGACTCAATATCATAGCGCGCTTCTACTGCTAGTTCTGTCAAACGAATGGCCTTGTAGATTTTTTCAACCGTTTCTTTAAGGTAGGCGATGTTGCGTTGACCATTGGGGATGACCTTTTCCCAGTCCCATTGGTCTACATAAACAGAGTGGATAGCGTCTAGCGAATCTTCATCTGGACGAAGAGCCTTCATATGGACAAAGAGACCTTCTCCTTCGCCAAAACCAAAACGTGCCAAGGTATGGCGTTTCCATTTTGCGAGTGAATGCACGACTTCATAAGTCTCATCAGGAATTTGAAGGACCTTTACAGATACCGGATGTTCAATCCCAGAAAGGTTATCCTGCATCCCGTCTCCGACCTTACTCAAAATTGGCCCTTGGACTTCAATGATATCCAATTTATCTTTTAAATACTGCGTAAACGTCGTTTTAACAAACGAAATTTCTTTTTGTTGATGGATAAAACTTTTTTTCATATAGTTCCTCATTTATAGACATTTTAGAATTGATTATACTCTTTTTTCAATCAAAATCAAGTCTTTTCATTCGTTTTCAACTGAATTTTTCTCTTGCAAAAAGGATTCATTTTTGATAAACTATACGTAACTTTTAAAACGTTACATAGGAGAGACGACATGTTTGATGCAAAAAAATTAAAAGAAAGACGCCTGGAAAAAGGCTTGACCCAAGCAGATGTCTACGAGGATCTCAAGATTTCTCGTAAGACTTACTCCAGTTGGGAGAATGGCTTAGCGGAGCCACACGAAAAAAATCTCAGGAGGTTAGCCAAGCGCCTCTCCGTTAAAGAGGACTACTTTATTAACAAAGACTCCGCACTCTACACCTACCCTTTATTAACCCCACCTCATCAAAAGAAAGTCGACCAGTTGGCCAGCCAGTTATTCGAACAGCAGCAAAAAGTTGTTTCCTTGACAGCTTATAAGGTTCTTTCGATTGAGCTGGCAGCTGGTTTAGGACACACCTTTTATGACAACGAAACGGACTATGAAACCGTCTATTTTGACCAAGAGATCCAGCACGATTTCGCTTCTTGGGTATCAGGTGATTCGATGGAACCTCTCTATCCCAATGGCTCTGTTGCCCTCATGAAGCAGACTGGCTTTGACTATGATGGGGCTGTCTACGCCCTCATCTGGAATGGAAAAACCTACATCAAGAAAGTCTATCGGGAGGCTGAAGGCTTGCGCTTAGAATCCATCAACCCTGACTACGATGATTTATTCGCTCCCTATGAAGACGAGCCCAAAATCGTCGGCATTGTGGTCGGGCATTTTCTTCCACTAGAGGTTTAAATATGCTATTTGATTATTCACGTGAGCCTCATTCTGATATTGCTTTTGTGGATATGAAAAGTTTTTATGCCAGTTGTGAATGTGTCCGTCTGGGGCTCAATCCCTTGACGACTTCCCTTTGCGTCATGAGTCGGAGCGACAATTCTGCTGGCCTGATTTTGGCGAGCTCTCCCGTTTTCAAACAAGTCTTTGGCAAGAAAAATGTCAGCCGTAGCTACGACCTACCTTTTGACCTCAAAACCAGGAAATTTAATAGCTACGCCGCCAAAAAACAAGGATTGCCAACAGATCCAGCCTTTATTGCATCCATTGAATCCTGGGCCAAGAGGACTCTGATTGTGCCTCCACGGATGAATGCTTACATTCAGGTCAATATGGAGATTCAAAAAGTCTTTCAGGAATTTGCAGCACCAGATGATATTTTCCCTTACTCGATTGACGAAGGTTTTATCGATCTGACCTCTTCCTTAAATTATTTTATTCCAGATCCCTCCCTCTCTCGAAAGGAAAAACTGGATCTCCTTTCTGCCAGAATCCAAAAAAGGATCTGGCAGGAAACTGGGATCTACTCTACCATCGGCCTCAGTAACGCCAATCCCCTTCTTGCCAAGCTAGCCTTGGACAATGAAGCCAAGCATTGCCGAAATATGCGCTCCAATTGGTCTTATGAAGATGTAGAAAGTAAGGTCTGGAAACTGCCCCAGCTCACTGATTTTTGGGGCATTGGACGTCGTACTGAAAAGCGATTGCAAAAGATCGGGATCACGTCGATTGCCGAACTGGCTCAGGCTCACCCAGATCTCTTAAAGAAAGAATTCGGAGTCATGGGCCTTCAACTGTGGTTCCATGCTCATGGCATTGATGAAAGCAATGTCCACAAGCCTTATCGTCCGAAATCGCGAGGCATTGGTAACTCTCAAATCTTGCCCTATGACTACCATCTACAAGCTGATATTGAACTGGTGTTTCGGGAGATGGCTGAGCAGGTGGCTATTCGCTTGCGACGGAAAAAAAAGAAGACCCAGCTGGTCTCCATTCATGCCTCCTACTCCAAAATCGAGGGACTTCCGTCCATTCACTGCCAGCAAAAGATTGAGCCCACCCAATCCACCAAGGTTTTATCCGATACGGTTCTGCGACTCTTTCGCTCCAAGTACGAAGGAGGAGCCATTCGGCAAATTGGTGTTTTTTATGGAGAACTTGTCGAGGAGTCTCTTCAACTCTTTTCTCTCTTTGATGACCCAGTAGCCTTGGAAAAAGAGGAGAAACTCCAGCAGACCATTGACCGCATTCGGGACCAATTTGGCTTCACCTCTCTTCAGAAAGGCTCCTCACTACTAGAAAACTCACGCGCTATTGCACGCAGTAAACTAACAGGCGGACATTCCGCAGGAGGCTTAGATGGATTAACATGATCGACCGTTCTTATCTCCCTTATCAATCCGCCCGCGAATTTCAAGATCGTGGCATGGCTAAGTGGGCAGGCTTCTTTTTATCCGAACACACAACTGCCCTGCATACAAAAGAAATTGACCGCAGTCAGCTCACAATTCTTCCACTTGCTGAACAGATCCAGCTCCTGGAGCAGGCCTTTCAACAACAAACGACGATCTCGATCACAACTCTAGAGGGGAATCAATTTGCTACCTACACAGGTTCGATTCACACCTTATCTGCTTCTGAGCTTCTTCTCAAAAGCGATGGCCACTACCACCGTCTCCTCGTAGACTCTATCATTTTTATTGAATCTGAGGAAACACCCTATGAAACCTATTCAGACTAAACACGAATTACAATTTGATTATTTTTCGGAGAATTACCACCAATTTGAGATGGACTTTTACAAGTGGGCCGCTACTTCTACGCCACTCGTCTTTTTAGAAGACGATATTCTCCACTCTATGGCAGCAGGCCAGCGAAACTACTTTCGTCTTCACCACACCAAAAGTCGGGATCATCGAGACCATTATTTCTATTTTAAAGTTTCCACACTCTCCCAATCACCCCTGACCCGTATTTACGCTTATACAGGACATCACTTACAAAAGATAGATCCTCATCAGACAGAGAAAAAGGATAGCTTGATCTGAGAAGCTATCCTTTTTCTTAATTTATGGGATTCACTACAGTCCTTACGAGTGATTAGAATCCATCTACGTTTGTGTAGATTTTTTGTACGTCCTCGTCGTCTTCAAGAACGCTGTAAAGTTTTTCAAATGTTTCCAAATCTTCACCTGACAACTCAACTTCTGATTGAGGAATCATTTCCAATTCAGTTACTTGGAATTCTTCAACACCTGATTCACGTAAAGCAACGATTGCTTTGTGAAGTTCAGTTGGAGCAGTGTAAACAGTGATGCTTCCTTCTTCTGCTTCAACATCATCTACATCCACATCTGCTTCAAGCAAAAGCTCAAAGATCGCATCAGCATCATCACCTGCAAAGACAATGACACCCTTGTTGTCAAAGAGGTAAGATACAGAACCAGAAGCTCCCATGTTACCGCCGTTTTTACCAAAAGCCGCACGGACATTGGCAGCTGTACGGTTAACGTTTGACGTCAAGGTATCAACGATCAACATTGAACCATTTGGTCCGAACCCTTCGTAACGCCCTTCTGTAAAGGTTTCGTCAGTGTTTCCTTTTGCCTTATCGATCGCTTTATCAATCACGTGTTTTGGCACTTGCGCTTGTTTAGCACGGTCGATAACGAATTTCAAAGCAGTATTCAATTCTGGATCTGGTTCACCCTTTTTAGCGGCTACATAGATCTCAACACCAAATTTGGCATATACTTTTGAGTTAGCACCATCTTTGGCAGTTTTCTTGGCTACAATATTGGCCCATTTACGTCCCATGAGGATTCTCCTTAATTTTTTTCAAATTATTTTCAATCTTTAACATTATATCACAAATCGTCCACATTAGACTAGATTTTTCTATTTTTAACGGGTGAATTCATGGGAATTTTCTATGAGTGGGATACTTTAAAATAGCTATTCTAACCATCAAACATCTCCTCTTTTAAAGACTTAATAATGATCTTTAAATGACAGAAAGGCAACTCCTGACTCATCTAGCATATAAATCAGGCGATTTTCTGCATCAATCCGCCTTGACCATGCTCCTTGAAAGTCATATTTCAAGGGCTCAGGTTTACCAATCCCTGCAAATGGATCCCTTTGGATCTCCTTAATCAGGGTATTGATTCGCTTCAATGTCTTTTTGTCCTGACTTTGCCAGTAACAATAATCCTTCCAGGCATCTTCTGTAAACTTGAGTAACATCCGTTACCCCTCAATCTCATGGAGTTGAACCTGGCCAGCTCGGACTTCTGCCATGCCCCGCAAGACCTTATCCGACAATTCCTTGTTCTGGGCTAGTCTTAGGGTTTCTTGAATGCTATCCCACTCGCTCTTAGAGATGACCACAATATCTTCATCTGGATTCTTATTCACAACCGTCAAAGGCTCAAACTCATCGTTCACCTTCTTCATATAATCCTTCAAATGATTGCGGAATGTTGAATAAACGACTGCTTCCATTACCATACCTCATTCTACCTCTTTTCTTTTATTATACATGAAAAAGATAAACTTGTCAGGAACTTGTACAAGTTTATCCCCCTCCACCTAATTATTCGTAAAAGTTTCTAAATTTGGTAAAAAAATCTACTGTCTAAAAATTTTTGACAGTAGATTAATACTGGTTTCGTGCACCATCACTTTCTTGCCTAACGTGAATGTGGGCAGAGAAAATTTTACGTAAGACTGTTTATTCTTCTACTCTCACTGGCACGCGACCCCAGGTTTGTTCCGGTAGTTGGGGATGGCCTAGCTGATACACCTGATCCGCTTGCTGGCTCAAAACATCCCAAGGTTCCTTACCAATCCGCGTTACCAAGTCCACTTGACCTTTTAGTGACTTGAGATGAGCTTGTCCCTTTGCGGAAAAACCTAAGACATGAATGGCATCGGGAAGAGCTTGATCCAGCGCCCCTACCAAGATATAAGTCAAAATGCGGCGCACACGCGCCTTGGTATAGCGCTTGGTTACGACTTTCTCCACCAGGTCTTCCACAGAAGTCGCGCTTCGAATGGCATCCTTTATCCGATTGGTCAGTTCTTCATTGACTTGAAAAATCTGTGTCAGCTCCGGATGGGTTAGGATTTGATAACGGAGCAGTTGGTCATAATCCTCCCAAGACACCTGCGGAGCCGACTGAAAGAGTTGACTATTGGGCATGAATTTAGCGACAAAGTCCTGATCTTCCTTGTGTAGGCGTAGACTAGTGGCAGAAGCATAGGCCACCTCTTTTTCTTCTGAATGGTAGCCCGCACCTTGGCGTTGGATGGGCTTGAGCGCAATCCCCTTCCCTGCACAAGCCTTAGCATAAGCCAAGCCCAGGATATGGTTGGGAGTATCTCCTGTGAACTCCACTCCAGCAAAGGTTTCCCACATTTTTTGGGTCTTCTGTGGATAGGATAAATCATCCGGAAGGCTTCGCAAGAAAGCTTCCATTTCCACCTCTTTCTCCGAATAAACAGTCGCAATCGCTTGGTAATCTAAGACCTCTTCTGTCCCAAAAGTCAATTGGTCGATTCCTAGACGGGACAAGATTTCTACCGCTCCCTTGGCAAAATGATCAGCCGACTGAACAGCCACGAGAAAGGGGAGCTCGACCACCAGGTCCGCTCCATTTTCCAAAGCCATCTGCGCCCGTGTCCACTTGTCTACAATGGCAGGCTCGCCACGTTGAACAAAATTCCCAGACATAGCGACGATTTTCACCCCTTCTGCCTGTTCCAGCAAGTACTTGTGACCATTGTGAAAGGGATTAAATTCTGCAATAATTCCTGTAACTGTCATGTTTTCCTACTTCTGCGCTACGAAGAACCAACGTTTGCTGGTCTTTGTTGGCTCCTTATCTTCAAAGTCTGCGTACAATTTGAAAGATTTAAAGCCAGCCTGCTCCAATAAGATGTCATAGGTTAAAACTTCATAGGTGCGTTCCTCATGAACTTCATCGTGCCGACTAAAGGAGCCATCTTCTTCTTGGACAAAGAAGGTCAGCTCATGGACGATGGAGTGAGGGGCCACATCCTCATAGGTATCCCAGAGCATGGCAAAGTCTTCGGCATTCTCGTGGTAGGAATAGCCTGGGAAAACCTCATCCGTCTGATAGGTCGAATGGACATCAAAGATAAAGACTCCGTCCTCATTGAGGGCATTATACACTTCTTTAAAGACATCCCCTGCTTCTACCTCGTCCTGCATGTAGCAGATAGAATCCGAGTAGCAGGTTACAAAGTCATAAGTTCCTGCTTGCGACAGGTCCAGCATATTGCCCTCGATAAAATCAATCTTTTGCTTGGCTGAAGCAGCTCTTTTTTCAGCAATTTTCAGCATGTCAGCACTCAGGTCTAACCCTGTCACATCAAACCCAGCTTGAGAAAAGCGAACAGACTGAATCCCTGTCCCACAAGCCAATTCTAGCAATTTTTTCCGGTCCTTGCTTTTAGGGAGATGGCGGAGGGAAAAATCCGTCCACAAATCATACAGACTATCATCCATAACCGCATCGTAGACCGCCGCAAACGTTTCATAAGTCGTCATATTCATGATACCAAGTCCGCCCGTAATCCGATAGAAAATTAGGAGCACGACGATGGAGCTAAGCTCCAAGGAGAGCTATCTATTTTCCGAGGATTACAGGACGGGTTCAAATCCTTTCTAAGATACAAAGAGCGTTAAAAGCATAGATAAAACAGGAAACTTTCTGTCCTATCGTCAGATACAAAGGAAGTTACTCTCTTTCTCAAAGCTTTTAGCTCGTGTTCAGTTAGAAACCTAACCAAACACAAGGCCCTATCCTTTCTTTCCGTAGAATTTCAATTTAACCAACAAAACTCAGTTGCTACCAACTGAGTTTAGCTGCTTATGCTAGGGTTGCTGAAAGATCGACAGCATTTGCTTCGTGCCATAGTTTTTCTAAGTTATAGTGAGCACGCATTTCTTCTGAGAAGACATGGACCACCACACCACCTAAGTCAAGAAGGACCCAACCTCCTGCTGAGTCACCTTCGACGTGGCTTGCATTGCCACCACCTTCAACGACTTTCTCGCGAATATTATCTGCGATCGCTTCCAACTGACGGCTGTTCATAGAGCTTGCGATAACAAAGTAATCCGTCACACTGGTCAAACTTTGAACATCCAAAGCTACAATATCTTCTGCACGTTTTTCATCAGCCGCTTTAACAACAAGTTCAAGTAATTCTTTTTCTTTCATTTAGTCCTCTTTCTTTAAAAAATTGTTTTGTAGTCTAAGACATCCGCAAAACGTTCTTCCCAAATATTTTCATAAAATTCATTGAGCGTTTCTGCTGGGATGTCCTCTCCATCAAAGGTTGTGACAGCTCCTTCTGGAATGACCAGCTTATAGCCGTATTCAAACCCCACTTTGATGGATGTATCGACACAATATTCTGTCTGCATACCACACAGGACCAGTTGTTCAACCCCTTGTTGATCCAAGTATTCTTTTAATCCTGTCTCTTTAAACATACTATTGTATCGCTTCTGAAATACCTTTTCATTCTCCTGTTTCTTCAACAGGGGCGATAACTGCCAATCTTCTGAAGTTAAAGCCTCTGGCGTTTCAATATGCTGCATGTAGATGATTTCAATCTGCTGTTTTCTAGCCCAATCTTGCAAATAAGCAATCTTCTCTAAGAGTTTTTCTGTCTCAAAACCTGTTTCCACGAGGATATTTTGTACATCAATAATGATTAAAGCTGTTTTCACTCACTGCTCCTCTTTCAAATACTTCACAAAGGCATTGTAGGTTTCAAGGGTTTGGGGATAAATCGGCAATCCTTGGTGAGCCAGGTGTTCGACTGTTCGAGCCGTCTCATAGGCCACGGCACGATCCAAGGAGACTTGAGCGATTTCCCGCGCTTGATCCACCCCTGGAAAGGCCCGGTTATGTTCAATATAATCTGCCACATAGACAATCTTGTCTAAGGTTGACATCTGTCCACTCCCCACTGTGTGAATCTCAATACTGCGAAGAATGGCTGGATCTGTCAATCCGAGATCTTCTTGGATCTTGTAAATCCCGACCATCCCATGCCAGACATTGTTGCCCCAGTTTTTTAATGCTGGATCTAGCTCATAGCGATCAATCAAATCCAAAAATTCCTGATCCGATAATTTCTTGCCATAGTCATGTAACAAACCGGCTAGGCCAGCCTGCTCTTCATCAGCTCCATAGCGTTTGGCCAAGTCACGCGCAGCCTTCTCAACCCCTAAACAGTGGATTAGCCGCTTTTCTGGCAGGATTTGACGCATTTTTTCAAGCAAGACATCACGAGAAAAGCCAAGGTAGTTTTCATAGGTCATTAATACAAACCTTCTTTCTTGATGTAGTCCAAGACTGGTTTTGGTAACATAAAATTCGGCGTCCGGCCTTTAGCAAGAAAATCGCGCACCATACTAGAGGAGATATCCATTAGGGGAACATCCACCCATATCACCGGATAAGAAGTCCCTGCCTTATAGCGTGGTCGCTGTACCCCGACAAATTGCACAATCTCCACCAATTCATCGATGCGGTGCCATTTGGGTAAATAATCCACCATATCTGCACCAATAATGAAGTAATAGTCTGTGTCTGGATCGCGTTCATTGAGCAAGAGCATGGTATCGTAGGTATAGGAAATTCCTTTGCGCTCGAGCTCAATCGTCTCGATTTCCAGACCTTCAATGCCTTCAATGGCTAATTCCAGCATCTTGAGACGATGGTGCTCTGCAATCGTCCCCTTAGCATCGACATGCGGCGGCTTATACTCAGGCATCAAGAGTACCTTATCTAACCCTAATTGTTGGCGCACTTGATCCGCAACGACCAAATGGGCATTGTGGACCGGATTGAAATTCCCACCCAAAATACCAACTTGTTTGCGTTTCTTGTTTTTGATCTCTGGCTCTAACTCTACCTTGGTAAAGGGAGTCAATAGTTCAATGGCCATAGGTTTGCTCTCCTCGATGTCTTAAATTTCTTTTACCTTCGCTGAAATTTTACGATTTTCTTTTTTGCTTGATTGTTTATACAAGATGAGGATGCGTCCAATTTTTTGAACCGTATCCACACCGATTTCTTCTTCCAAGATTTCTGCGACTTCATGGATATTCTCGTCCGTATTTTGAAGGAGGGTGACCTTAATCAGTTCGCGAGCGTCTAGCGCTTGACGCACACTGGTTTTGATTTGATCGTTAAGCCCGTTTTTCCCAATTTGGATAATCGGTTTGAGGCTGTGGGCTTGGCTATTGAGGAAAGCCCGTTGTTTGGATGTTAATGTCATGTTTTTACTTCCTTATTTTTTGATCGTTATTTTAAGTGGTGGGGACGGTCGGAACTAATTTTTCAAAGATCTCATCTTTGAAAAATGGATTTCCTTACCTCAAAATGGAGCCTTGGTCTCCATTTTGCCCTTGCCAATCGATCGATTGGCAACTACACCACGGCAATAACGATCCCTATTTGAGCTCACTTCGTTCGCTCTTCAATTTCATTCTATTTCATATTTTTAAATAATAGCTTTGCGGGTGACGACGGCGACGCCTTCTGGTGCCCAGACGGCTACTTTGGCTTCGCCATTGACGCGGATCCAGCCGAGTCCAGAGATGACGAGGTCTGTCTTGTCCTTGATGGTAAACTCATGAGGAACCAAGGGTGGAAATTCTTCTTTTTCCTTGCTATTAGGGGGAGTTAATAAGCTACCGACATGCTTATCATAAAAGGCGGTCGCTCCTTCGAGTTTGGTTCGATGAAGCTTGAGTTCGTTATCAAAGAAGGCGGTGAAACCTTGCTTTTCTCCCTTGATAAAGTCAAAGCGTCCCAAGCCACCCAAGAAGAGGGTTTGCTCTGGATTGAGCTGGTAGGTCTTGGGCTTGATTTCCTTTTTAGGACTGACATACTTGAGGTTTTTAGCCGTCAAGTAGTGAGCCATCTGGTGGCGATGGATAATCCCTGGTGTATCGTAGATGTAGGATCCATCGTCCAGTGGGATTTCAATCTTGTCCAGTGTTGTCCCTGGGAAGCGAGAAGTTGTAATAATATCCTTATCGCCTGTGATTTCTTGGATAATCGCATTGATGAGGGTCGACTTCCCAACGTTGGTCACACCCACCACGTAGACATCACGTCCCTTGCGGTACTGCTCAATTTTTTCCATCAAGTCCTTGATGGCACTCTTGTTTTGGGCAGAGGTGAGGACCACATCGACAGGTCGCATGCCTTCTTCGTGGGCTCGCTCCATCAACCAATGGGTCACCTTACTATCCTTGACAGACTTGGGCAAGATATCCTTTTTATTTCCGACCAAAAGCACATCATTTCCTGCTACAAAACGGGGTAAGCCGCGGATGACGGAGCCATTAAAGTCAAAAATATCGACTACATTAACCACGAGAGCGTCACTATCTCCTACCTCGTGTAGCAATTTCAGGAAATCATCATCTGTCAGATGTACATCTGTGATTTCATTGTAGTGACGGAGACGGAAACAGCGTTGGCAATAGACTTCGCCTGTTTCCAAGCCCTTTTCAAGAGCTGATTGGGGAGTATAGCCTAGTCCCTCTTTGTTTTCTGTCTGAATGGGGGCTCCACAGCCAATACAGAATAATTCTTCCATTCTTAAATTCCTTTTTTATATACAATCGGACCATATTTTTCGGCCATTTGCTTCATGACACGGCGTTCACGCGCCCGGTTGATCTGGGTCTTAATGGAGTCATGCTCGACCAAAGGTTTAACCAGAATCGAACGAATACCCGCCCGATGAGCTGCCCGAATGTCGGTCATCAATTGATCCCCTACCATGACCACTTCATTTTTTTCATAGTGGAAACGTTTGAGAGCCCGATCAATCCCAAAGGTAAAGGGCTTGAGTGACCAAGCTTCATAATCAATATCAAATTTCTCAACAGCGCGCTTGACCCGTTTGGGACTATTATTAGACACCACGATGACCCGAATCCCACCATCACGAAGGTCATGCAACCACTGGCGCATTTCTGGAGTTCCATCCGGATTATTCCATGCAATCAAGGTGTTATCCAAATCCACGAGGACTGCCTTGATACCCTGTTTTTTCAAGTCTGCAACGGTGAGATCATAGACTGCTTCCACCGCAAAATCTGGTTTGTAATTTTCGATTGACACGTTTTTCTCCATTTTTTATACTCCTTTCATTGTAGCATAAAAAGGCCCATTTTGCACTCGCTTCACGACTAAAACAACGACAGACTCCTATCAGGTCAATTTCACTGCTCAAAAAATAGACAAAATCCTTACAAAGTTCCAAAAACATGGTATAGTAGAAGAAAAAGAACTTGGAATTTTTTATGAAACAAACAAGCTTAAAAGAGGTCTCTCCTCTTCTCCAGCGCATCATTAATTGGTCCTCCATCATTGGAGCTCTTGGGACCTTGGCCTTTTGTATCTGGGCCTACTTTGCTGGCATCCTTCAATCCAAGGAAACTTTGTCAGCTTTTATTCTCCAAGCGGGCATCTTTGGACCCCCTCTCTTTATCTTTCTTCAGATCCTTCAGACAGTGGTCCCTATTATTCCCGGCGCCCTGACATCTGTAGCAGGTGTTTTCATCTACGGCCATATTATCGGGACCATCTACAATTACATTGGCATCGTCATTGGCTGTGCCATCATCTTCCACCTCGCAAGAATGTACGGACCTAAATTTGTCCAGTCTATGGTCAGCCAGAAGACTTATGACAAGTACATTGGCTGGCTCAATGAAGGCAAGCGGTTCGATCGCTTCTTTATCTTCATGATGATCTGGCCAGTTAGTCCTGCCGACTTCATCTGTATGCTGGCAGGTCTGACCAATATGACCTTCAAACGCTACATGACTATCATCATCCTCTGCAAACCCATCACCCTGGTCATCTACACCTACGGCCTAACCTATATCATCGATTATTTCTGGAAAATGGTCTAAAGCATGACACCACCTCCTAAAGACTAGGAGGTGGTGTTTTTGTAGTCCTATGAATAGTTTCTTACTCTCTATTTCGCAACCCAACCAATCGCATCTGCAGGAGGATTGTCCATATCAATCCAGATGAAATCAATGCCGATTTCACCGTTTTTGAATTTAGAAAGACGGATACCATTGATTTCTAGCTGAGACAATTTCTTACCTGTTAGGATTTCTCTGTCTTTTAATTGAAAGACCCCTCGAAGGATCCAATTCCCAAGGATTTCTTGCTTATCAGTTGATTGAATAGCCTTCCCAGCTTCTTGGTTGATATAGGCAGTAATCACATCACCTGATGATAAAAATCGTAGCTTAAAGGTCCGTTCATCTTTTGGGAGCGCAAGTTTACTAGTACCTGGCTCAAACCTTCCAATCCCTTTACCAAAAAAGTCCGGACGCTCATCATGGAAATGTTTGGAGTCTGGAAGAGGGATATACACTTCACTGACTGGACGATACACCAGCTGTTCAATTTCTTTGACTAATTTTTCATTTCCCGTCTCGTGTACAAAGCGAATCAAGTCCTCACGAATAGATTTCATCTGGGCTTTTTCTTCCTTGGTAGACCATTTTTTCAAGAGGATTTCTTCTAAAGAGAAGGTTACAAAAGCTAATTCTTCTGGAGCCAGACTATCTTTAAATTTGTCCTGAATCTTTAAAATCCGTGGCAAGCGCTCCTTCTTGGCCAACTTTGAACCACCATTAAAAGCATTAAAGCCAGAATTTTCTTCTACATTTCCGTGCTTATCAGTAATCACCCATGACACCGTTTCAAGAATCTCCGAATCACTTTTCTCAGAGGTCAATAAGTGAAGGTGTTCAAAGAGATAAAAAGGATCTTCGACATAATTCACATCCCAGGTGTCAACTACAATCTCCTTATTCCTAAAGGTCATATGGAGCTGACTATCTGCAGCCGTATATTTGTAATCATGCTGGCCGTCCGTAAAACGGAAATTTGTCGGATTGTTCTTAGTCGTTGAGCCTAGAATTTTGAGATTATCTAGGTCAACCGGCAGATAAGTCGTCTCTCCTACATGGATCTGAGGCTTGTGTGCTTTCGAAGTCGGCATCAAAACATGATAGACGGCTTCTACGTGACTAGCATCAGAATGAAATCCCTTAACGAGAGCTTTTGAGGATTCAATCCGCTGATTTCGTAAAGACGCAATCTCACGAGCCAGTTTTTCATAGCGAGCACGATTTTCTTTATCAGCGGTTTCCTTGTCCGGTGAAATATCAGCCTGAAATCGAATTTCACTCAACAACTCATTCCAAGACTGTGAATCTTTCTTGAACTGAGCAATTTTTTGATCCCCTGAGTCCAAACCAAAGGATTTAATCCCAACCAAATACTTATGTTGCTCATCAACGACAACTGAAGCATCATAAGAGGTATTGGCAATATCCTCACCAACCGCATGAAAAGCCTTTTGGAAAACAGTCTCTTGGAATTTTGAATTGACAATCGGAGCAACATAGCTCTCTCGATCATCAGAATCTTCACCTTCTGCTTTCTGAGAAAAGGCCTCACTCAGACTAGCAAAATTGGTAATGAGAGTCTTGTATTTTTCCTTTTGTTCTTGTTTTAGGTGTTCCCACATCATTCAATTCCTCACTTCTTATTTAAGTATATCAAAAGAAGACTAGATTTTCACTAGTCTCCTTACTTATATAATTCGTTAAATAATGCTGTAAAACTCAAAATTTCCACGTTTTTTTACCAATCTGAAATAATCTTCATCCGATAAAATTGCAAGCCCATCCTCATAGGAGGCAATCTTCTTCTCTGCTTCCTCATAAGTGGAGACAAAATCTTTCACATAAGACTGACCTTCAAATTGACCATTCATCTTTGTGTAGATAATGGCAAATTTTCCTGAACGATCCAGTTGAAACGGCCCATTGCTCTCATTAAGGGCAAAAGCAATCCGCTCTGCAATGCGTTTAATCACAGGGACGACCACACTATTTCCAGCTTGTTTGTAGAGTTGACCATTGGAAACCCCCTCAGGCAACTTAAAGGTCTTTGGATAACCCTGTACATTGAAGGTTTCCTTCGGTGTTAACTTACGAATCTCCCCACTGTCAGTCAGTATCAACGGAACATTGTGCCCGCCTGTTCCCATATTAGCCGTTAAGGTTGGAACAACTCCGTTTTTATTCTCACGAACGTATTGACGACGCCACTGGTAGACAGTATCTTGACTGGTCACGTTGGCCTTGAGGTCAGCGTAGAAATTCTGCTTACCTTCTCGATAATAGTAGGCCTCATCTGGCTTGGCACCAAAATCAATGACATCAGCCAAAGTCGTTGTCAACTTGATTTCCTCTGGGAATTCAAACAAGTCATAAGCTTCTTTGGTATCAAAACCAACGATATAGATCCGCTCACGGTTTTGTGGGATATTTCCATAGTCTTTTCCGTTGAGAACCTTCCACTTGATGAAGTAGTTATTCTCCGTCAAAGCTTCACGAATAACCTTGAAGGTATTGCCATGGTCATGACCGACCATGTTCTTAACGTTTTCGATGAAAATAGCTCGAGGTTTACGCCCTTCAATCATGCGAAGTAATTCAAAGAAAAGATCTCCACGATCATCATCGAAGCCCTTGCGGTAACCCGCAATACTAAAGGCCTGGCAAGGGAAACCTCCCATAATCACATCCACGCGCTCAGCTGGAATGTCTTCCGGCTGCACCGCATGAATATCACGACTATCCAAATGCGTATTTGGATAATTTAAACGATAAGTCTGACGCGCATACTTATCAAATTCATTGGCATACACCACTCTGAACTCGTTGGTCTGTTCAAATCCCAACTCAATTCCCCCAACACCTGAAAAGAAGGCTGCAATGTTGTACTTCTCAGGTCGGTTCGAACTTACAGAATTTGTCATGTAGTAACCTGCTTTCTAAAAATATGATTAACTAAACTAGTATATCATTTTTAAAAAAATACTGGAATATAAACACATTTCAAATATAAATGATATAATGAATATATAAACTTAAGGAGGTGCATAATGCCAAAACAAGGAGATCAATTCATAGTAGAACTTAAAGAAACTCATATTGGATGGGGGACATACAGATACACCAATTCTCGACCTCAGATTGAAGGAGAATGCTATATCCCGATTCCAAGTTTAGATGCACATCGGTATGGAATATATAATTCTATACATACTCAAGGAAGAGATATTTTAGGACAGAATATATTTAATGCTAAATCGACAGATGACTTCTTCGATGGAGTAGTAAAAGCATCAGGGAATTCTCAAGCAGGAGATCACTATGCTAAAAATCTTTCTGGTAGAGGTAACTTGAGAGCCTTTAACTACTGGTTCAATCAAATGAATGTAACCGTTGGGACAAGAATCAAAGTAGAATGGACTAGTCCTACTGATATTTTGTTTACGATTATCTAAATATAATTACTAAGGTAAGGGCTGGGCAAAAAAGTCTTTAAAATCCAAAACACATAATATCAGGTATTGAAAAACCTTGATACTATGCGTTTTATTGTGGAAAGATTTACTTCATTTTCTCCTGAAATTGAGTTTTTGCCCAGTCTTATCTTTTATTCAAGTAATTTTTGTATTCTTCTATCTACATAACTTTCATATAAATCAAAATTTTTAGTAGTTACACTTCCATCATAATATTTTACTAATTCAAAAGGAACTCCATAATCACTCAATTTGCGTCCAATATCAGTTAGAGCATTATACTCTAGCCTTTGCAGAAGAATATTAATTCCAGTAACATCATCAAAGTTTCTTTTGTAGACCTTTGAATAATGGAATCTATATAGCAAATCAAACACTCCTAAATACTTTACGAGATGATATTTAAATATTGTGTAGATTAATTTTGCAGTTATTCTAATTGCCATATCTTTGTTTTTATTCTGTTTTTTGACATAATAATCAACTATCCCTAAAAAACCTTTTTGTAAAAAATCTGATAACTGTATCACAATTAAAGAAAAATGTTTCTTTCCTACCCTAGTTTCCATTATATGTTTTAAATCTGAATTAGAGACAAAATTATGACAAATATCAACTACTGTTTGAAAACCTTCCCAATGAATTTCTGTGCCGTTGCTCAAATTTAATACCTGCTTCAACTGATCAATTTTATGAAATTCGACTAACGACATCTCTTTTATACGATTATAGATTGAGATTTTCTCCAAAGGGCCTATTGTTCTGTAAGATTGAAAAATAAAATCTGGTAATCCTGATTTTACCTTAGCTTTATTAATTTCAGTCTTGAAATTTTTATCATCATCTGTCAAAAAGTCATCAAGTGTCACTTCTAAATCTACATCCGTTTTGTTTCGGCTATTATCATAATTCTTATGTTCAATTTCGTCCTGTTGCGATTCAATAACAGCTTCAAATTCTTCAGTTAAATCAATGACATTACCACTATAATGTACATTAAATCTGCCTGCTCTCCCAGCAATATTTTTAGCATCAAACTGTTTCAATGACTTTATTCCCTTTTTGACAGAAGTAATAATTAAATTTTTTGCAGTCGTGTTAACACCTTCAGTAATTGTTGTTGTAGAAAAAAGACATAGTAGTTCACCTTTATTAAATAAATTAATCATTTCATTTTGTATATATTTTGGTATTCCTGAATGATGGATTCCAATTCTTTTTTCAAGTGCTTTAAACAGAATCCAATCTGAACCAAAATTTTTTTCTACGTGTTCTAAAAATATTGAATACAATTCATTGTCATCTTTTTTTAATAAAAGTGAATTATATTCAGGATTTCTCAACAAAAAACCTGCGAATCGTTCTACATCATACTTTCTTCCGCAATAAATCAGGGTATTTTCATCTAAATTTATAATAGATTGTGCAACTTTATCTTGCATAGTTGATGTACCAGCTTTTAATCTATACACTGTATTCCCAATTTCAAATTTATTTCTTTTAATATGGGTTATATTTTTTGAAACAATTTCAATATCATTGTATTCTAATTTATTAAATCTATTTATTGAAGTAAAATTATTAAATGAGTTTACTCTAGTTTCTGGTTTTTGAAATTGAATATACGGTCCGGCAAGTAATAAATCCCGACTATTTCGACAAGCGTATTCTAAAGCAAGTCTATATGCAGTATCTCGCTCATTTTCTTCTGGAGTCTCATTATTGATAATAAAATCATTGTCAATTTTATATATTTCATCTACGAATGTAAAATCAAAATTCAAACTATTATTATCTAAAAATGATAGGTATCGCTCAGGAGTATAGATGAATATATTCTTTTCTCCAAACTCTTCTTTTTTTATTTCACTTAAGCTATGAATTTTATATGTAGAAAAGAACTCATCATTTTGTAGTTTCAACAAATTTTCCGATAATAAACTGATTGTAGGAAATACTAATAATATATTAGAGTAACCCATCTTTTTTATAATAGTATAAACTGTAAAAGTTTTGCCGAAAGAAGTTGGCGCAGAAAGAATATATCTATTTTCAGTATTAATTTCAAACAAGTCAGTGACTTCTTTTTGATATTTATGTAACATCTCATCTTTTACAATTAAAGCCGCTTCATTAATAAAAGAACTCATAGATAATAAATTCATGCTCTCTTTATTAATAGTTTTACCTGCTTGATATTTATTTTCAAGTAACTGATAATATTGTGGAACTCCAGCTTCATTTGCTATATAACGCAAGAAATTTAAATCATTACTTGTAAGTTCGTCTATTTTAACAGCGTCGTAATAGTCACAAGTTGACTTGACAAAGACGCCTCTTCTTTCAGGGTATCGTTTATATAAATTCAATTCTTTGATTAGATGAGCGGTTCTTTCGTTTCTATCCATTCAATCACTTCTTCCTTTAATTTATTAGAATCATCAACAGGTAAGAGCATTACAAATATACTAACCTTTATTTTAACAGCTAAATTTAACGAATATTTTCCTAACTCCCTATTGATTTTATCCACACTGGATGCAATTGATTTTTCGTAACCGTAGGTTGGCTGTTTTTGATATGCAATAAAAACAGGATACACTAATTCAATATTATTATTTTGTAATTCATCGGCAAGAATAATATCAGGATTATCCTCCCATTTTTTAATTATTCCTTCTAAAATTGGATGCAAATGAGAAATATTATCTTTCTCATTAATAATTGCAAACATATGATTATTCAAATAGTCATCTGAAATAGAATAATTTATCTTGGAAAGTACAGAGTTAATTCCAGATGTAAAACTTTGATGAAATTTTGCTTCTCCAAACCAGAGCTCTAAATTTCCTTTATTATCAATAATATGAAAAGCATCAAACCCTTTTGGTTCAGAATTTTCAAGAGGTGAATAAAAATAACCTCTAGCAATTAGAACATCAGTATGAAAATAATTTCTTAAAAATAAATCTAAAAGTACTTCCCCATAAAATCCGTATTGAAGTTTTGTTTGAGAGGAATCCTTTTCATTATATTTTAATTTAGTTTTAATCACCTTTGTTTGTTCTCTATCCAAATTATCATAATCAATCTTAAATTCATTCTCAGCGAATTCAACAATCCCATTATAAATTATCTTTGAAATGTCATTATCATTGCCTTTAAAACAATATTCATCCTTTCCAGCAGTTGTTAAATTACTCTTATTAATTGAAGTTACTTTTTCTTGTTCGTCAGTAAGTATAATAGGAAAAGTATATTTTACTATTGCCCTATTTATTAAATTTTTAAGATTATCCCTCAATATCCCGCTCCAAAACCAATAAATTCACTTTCATTATACCAAAAAAACACGGCAGACCGCCGTGTTTCTATGTTTATTTCACCAACTTCTTCATCTCATCAATACGTGCTACGGTCGCGTCGTACTTCGCTTGGTAGTCGGCTTGTTTGTCGCGTTCTTTTTGGACGACTTCTGGTTTGGCATTGGCTACGAAGCGTTCGTTAGAGAGCTTCTTACCGACCATATCCAGTTCTTTTTGCCATTTGGCTAATTCTTTTTCAAGACGAGCCAATTCTTCTTCGACATTGAGAAGGTCTGCGAGTGGCAAGTAGATTTCTGCACCTGTGATGATGCTTGACATAACCAAATCAGGTACCTCTACATCTGCTGCAATTTCCAGGTGTTCTGGGTTTGTGAAGCGTTTGATGTAGTTGACATTGTCATTGAAGAAAGCATCGAGCTTGCTGTCGCTTGTCTTGATCAAGATAGTGATTGGCTTACTTGGCGCTACGTTCACTTCTGCACGTGAGTTACGTACTGAACGAATCACATCTTTAAGAGCTTCGACGCCAGCTGCTGCTTCTTCATTTTCAAACTCTGGACGAACCACTGGGTATTCCGCAGTCACGATCGTGCCTTCAGAGATTTGGCCGTAAATTTCTTCAGTTACGAATGGCATGATTGGATGAAGGAGACGCAAGATTTGATCCAAGGTGTAAAGAAGAACAGAACGAGTGATGACTTTTTCGTCCTCGTTATCACTGTAAAGCACTTCCTTAGTCAACTCAACATACCAGTCCGCAAACTCGTCCCAGATGAAGTTGTAGAGGATGTGACCAGCTACACCAAACTCAAACTTGTCAAAGTTTTCAGTGACCTTACCGATTGTTTCGTTGAGGTTGTGGAGAATCCAGCGGTCTGTAACATTACCTGCTTGACCAGCAGCCACTTTGGCAACATTTTCACGTGCCGCATCCAAGGTCAACCCTTCATTGTTCATGAGGATGTAACGTGAGATGTTCCAAATCTTGTTAATGAAGTTCCAAGACGCATCCATTTTCTCGTAAGAGAAACGCACGTCTTGACCTGGTGCAGAACCGTTTGAAAGGAACCAACGGAGGGCATCCGCACCATATTTCTCGATGACATCCATTGGGTCAATCCCGTTACCGAGTGACTTAGACATCTTACGCCCTTGCTCATCACGAATGAGACCGTGAATCAGAACGTTTTGGAATGGCTGACGGCCTGTGAATTCCAAAGATTGGAAGATCATACGAGATACCCAGAAGAAGATGATATCGTAACCTGTTACCAAGGTTGAAGTTGGGAAGTAACGTTTGAAGTCTTCTGAGTCGACATCCGGCCAGCCCATAGTTGAGAATGGCCAAAGGGCAGAACTGAACCAAGTATCCAAGACATCTTCGTCTTGTTTCCATCCGTCACCTTCTGGTGCTTCTTCGGCAACGTACATTTCACCCTTAGCATTGTACCAAGCAGGGATTTGGTGACCCCACCAGAGCTGACGAGAAATTACCCAGTCATGGACATTTTCCATCCATTGAAGGAAGGTATCGTTGAAACGAGGTGGGTAGAAATCAACCTTGTCGTCTGTGTCTTGGTTTGCGATGGCA
>JAFEHB010000533.1_pt2 | contig 21471 bp, 22 predicted proteins | sample 9267121 | NCBI WGS metagenome assembly JAFEHB01 (sample SAMN17103336, study PRJNA684904) | human gut metagenome | isolation source: diarrhea sample from child under the age of five | host: Homo sapiens | place: South Africa: Mafikeng, Mafikeng Provincial Hospital | collected 2019-09 | reverse complement strand
GGTGCTGGGTTCATCTTGAGCGCAATCTTTACGGCTACGTTCGCAAAGGTGACCGTGGTGATGTTGTCGGTGAGTTCAAAGAGATTCGCAAGGCCAAGGATCTCCCCGCAACCCGCTGAGTTAAGCGGGCTCTTTACGTTCTACGACTTCCCCGAGGCAATTCGCCCCACGATCTACACCACGAACGTAATCGAATCGTTTAACAAGCAGCTCAAGCGTCAGATCGACAAGAAAGAGCAGTTTCCCAATGAAGATGCCCTGGATCGTTTCGTCATGACGCAGGTAGCGACCTACAACGATCAGAACGTGTCCAGAATACGCCGAACCCGCACTGGATTTACCAGCTGCAAGGACACGCTTGACGCAATGTTTTAGAAACCAGGCTTCATCATACGCAGAGGAAGATCCCTTTTTACACAAAATTATTGACACTCTCTTAAATTACGATACTGCATCACCAGCCTATCATTTTATTTATGATTACTCTATCTAGTTTTTTGTTACATTGCTTTAACTAATCAACGGCTTTGCAGAGATTGCATCAAATACGTTTCAACCAAACCTCTGCTTGTCGAAACCAAGGAGAGCAACTGTCTGCGAATCTGCCAATCCATTTCAAGCCCTATTTCAGTGAGCAATCGTTTGCACCCACCACAATTACCGCAATTATTAAAGCTCCCATAATTGTCGCAATTACTACCCCTCACAATTGCCAATCACCTTCCAAGTCATCAAACCATCCGTTGACTGCGAATCCAATTGTTCTTGCTCAGCCTGACAGCAAAAAGCCTTGGCCCTCATATGAGAGTCAAAGCTTTTTTGCTATTTGCCAAATCCATTTGCTTGATTAGACTGTTGAATATAACTGTTCATTGATTTTTGCGCATTGTTTAGAGCCGTCTTAACATCCGCACCACCATAAATCTGTTCCATTGCTGTTTGCTCAAGCAGGCGCGCCTGAACCAGATTCTGCATGAAAATCCCTGAATTGGCCTTATTTGGCTTGGTACGCTGCAGCTGTTCGCTGGCAACCTTGGCCGCTGGATTCTTCTTATAGAGCTTCTTTAGGACCGGTTCTTTTTGCGAGTCACGGTTCAATGCCAGATAGCCGGTCGCTGCCTGCCAACGTGCCTGTGATTTAGCGGTCATCAGATATTTGATGAATTCCCAGGCACCGCGCTGAACCTTAGCTGACTTATCGTTTGAGATCCATAGTGACGCCCCGCCAATGGCAACCCCATTAGCTTTTTGACCATCCATGTGCGGGTAGTAGCAGACACCAATCTTATCCTTGGTCCCAGTCGTCAATTGCGTAATCGAGCCTGACGACTGCAAGAACATCCCCAGCTTGCCTGACAAGAAAGCCGCCTGCTCGTTGGTCTGAGCATTGGAGCCTGCTCCATAGTTCATAAAAGCACCACTCTTGATGTTTTTCTGCAGCCACTGCATTGTCTTGATCGCAGCTGAATTATTAAACGAAACCTTGGTCGGCACGCCGCTGTGACCATCATTGTTATTGGCGATGCAGACGTTGGCATTGGCCAGGAACTGTTCAAAAAACCAGCCATAGATCTCAACACTCATTCCATGAACCTTGTGATGCGACTTTTCATAGATTGCCTCGGCCGTCTTGGTCAGGTCTGAATAGGATGGATCCTTTGGTGGTGCAGCAACCCCCAGCTTTTTCAGCAGCGTGGCATTGTAGTAAAGCACTGGCTGCGATGAGTTGAACGGCATTGAAATCTGCTTGCCATCTTTGGAATAAAACGCGCGCGCCATTGGTGAGATCTTGCTCATATCATAGTGATCCTCATCAATAAATTTTTGTACTGGCGTTGTATAGTTGCTGTAGTGCATCTGTGCCGTGGAAATGTCCATTGACTGAAACAGTGCCGGTGAAGTATTGGTTCCATGCGTGTTTAGAACTTTTTGCACGACTTGATTATAGTCCCCTTCAAATTCAGGTACCACGGTATATTTGTCTTGTGACTTGTTGAATTCATTACAAAACTTGACCAACTGCTCTTTGGCCGGTCCCGTCATCTCATGCCAAAAAACGATTTTGGTGCGTTCCGCGGCATGAACGGGTCTGGAAAAAGTCGTGGCAAACAGGAATAAGCAGCTGAATGCCAACAACAAACGACTGAAAAATTTGACTGCTTGCTGCTTCATTACTTGATGGCCCCCTCGTTTGCTCCCGACTTAAAGGCTTTTTGTCCAATAAACAGTACGATCAAGGTCGGAATCACCACGATCGCGGCACTGGCTTGAATCATTCCCCAATCATTGAACGTTTCGGTCGACTGTAGCTGCCGCAGACCATCTTGAACGGGGCGGAAACTGTCAGAAAACGTCGTCAGCATTGGCCAGAGATATTGATTCCAAGTTGAAAGGAAACTATATGAAGCCAAGGTCAGCAGGCTAATTTTGGCATAGGGCAGCACACACTTGCCATAGAACTGAAAATGCGAGAGTCCTTCAATATCACAAGCCTCCTTCAGTTCACCCGGAATCTGCTTAAAGGCCTGACGCAGCATGAACGTCCCAAATGCTGAGATCATAAACGGAACGATCATTACCGAATAGCTGTTCAAAAGTTTCAGACTCTTAAACGTGGCAAAGTTCGGAATCACTTCAGCTTCAAACGGCAGCATCATGGTTGCCAGGAAAACATAGAACAAGGCATCGCGTCCTTTAAAATGCAGAAAAGTAAACGCATAGGCGCTCATTGAACAGAAAATCAGTTGAAACAGCGTCGTTAAAGTCGCGATCACCAAACTGTTCCAAAGATAGCGCAGAATTGACGTCGTGGTAATCGCTGAAACATAATTGCGCAGCGAGATGTTGGTGCTGAACAGCTTGCCTTGCGAGATTTCCGCGGTTGGCAAAAGACTGGTCCAAAAGCCGATGACAAATGGCACCAAAATGATAATTGCCAGAATGATCAGCAGCAGGTATTGTCCCCATTTGCTTTTATTGGATGTTTGAACGGTATCCATCAGTAGTTGACCCTCTTTTCCAAGAACTTAAATTGAATCAGGGTGAAGATTGCAATAATAACCGCCAGAATAATCGATTCCGCGCTGGCTAATGAATAATTGCCGTTTAAGAAGGCATCTTGATAAATGCGGTAGACCATCAGATTCGTGGCGTTGTTTGGTCCCCCAGTCGTCATCAGATCAATCAGGCCAAAGCTCTTGAATGCCTCAATCAAGGTCACGATGCAGACAAAGAACAAGGTTGGCGAAATCATCGGCAGCGTAATGTGGAAGAATTGGTAACGCTTGGAGACGCCTGCAATCTGGGCTGCTTCATACAAGGTCGGCGGAACGCTCTGCAAAGCCCCAAACAAAACCAAAAACGTAAAGCCTAGATTCATCCAAACCGTTGTAATAATCACGGCAACCATCGCCCAGGTTGGATCAGCCAGCCAATTGATGACCGGCAAGTGTAAAAATTTGGCAATATTGTTCATTAAACCAACTGATGGATTAAAGATAAACAGCCAAAAAATTGCCGCCACTGAAACGGAAACCCCCATCGTTGCCGAAAAAGCCGTTCTAAAGAAACCTATGCCGCGTAGTTTAGCCGTTGCGGTCTGTGCCAAAAGCAACCCCAAAACAATCGTCAAGACACAGACAAACAGTACATAGATCAGCGTGGCGCGCACACTGGCCAGATAGGCGCTGGAAGTAAACAGCGATACGTAGTTCTTTAAGCCCACAAAGATTTTTGGCTGTCCCAGACTATCAGTAATAAATAATGACAGATACAGCGTCTTAAGCATGGGATAAAAGACAAAAGTCGTTAGCAGCAGTAATGACGGCCCCAAAAACAGCACCGCATACCAGCCATCTTTTTGATTGGTACGAAATGACGACTTGGCATATGACTTGGCGCCATTAGCTGAGAGCGTATTTTGCTTCGGTGATCGTTCCATCTTCAATTTCCTCCTCGCCTTGACCGATGCGTTGACCCTTTTGATCAAAAATAAAGAATTTGCCGTTTGGTACGATCTTGATCCGATGGTTGACCCCATACAAATCGGCTTGTTCAGTATCCTGCACGATGCGAACCTCTTGTCCATCATCCATCGTTGCTTCGATGATCAGCTGCGTTCCCAGATATTCTACGTTTTCAATTCGGGCATTGGCATCTGATACATCCGTCAGAATCGTCAAGTTGACGGGACGAATCCCAATCAGGCAGTTGTGCGGCTCAATCTCAGCTGGCTTGGCAAAATAAAGGGGAGCAGCGGTTTGCAGCTGACCTTCGTTTGGCGTCGTTTCCAAAAGGTTCATCCGCGGTGTGCCAAAGAACTGACCAACAAAGGCATTACGAGGATCTTGATAAATCTGCAGCGGCGTACCAATCTGCTGAACCTCATGATCATGCAGTACCATGATTCGATCCGCCATCGTCATTGCCTCGACTTGATCGTGAGTAACATAAATAACCGTTAAGCCAAGGTGCTGTTGCAGTTCGCGAATCTCAGCCCGCATTTTAGTCCGCAGCTGGGCATCAAGATTGGAAAGTGGCTCGTCCATCAGACAGATCTTGGCATCACTGGCAATGGCTCGGGCTAAAGCCACCCGCTGCCGCTGACCGCCAGACAGTTCCTTTGGCTTGCGATCGCCAAGTTCTGCTAAGTCAACCATCTCTAAGGCTTTGACCACCCGCTGATCAATTTTGGTCTGGTCAACCTTGCGCGCTTTCAGACCAAAGGCAACGTTGTCTTTGACCGTTAGAAATGGGAACAACGCGTAGTTTTGAAACACCATCGTTAAGTTACGATCTTGGGGCGGCAGGTTGGTAACGTCTTTTTCATCAATTAAAACATTGCCGTCAGTGGCTGGAATCAAGCCGGCAATCATGCGTAGCAGCGTACTCTTCCCACAGCCAGAAGGACCGACAATGGCAAAGAACTCGCCAGTTTCGATCCGTACCGAGACGTCTTTGAGCGTCAAGGTATTGCCGTCATATGACTTTGAGAGATTCTTCAGTTCAATGGACATTCATTTCACCTCATGTGCTTGAAAGTTTCGTTGCATTTCAACGGGGTTTATCTTACTCAAGCAACGTAACGACTAACCCCACGTTTTTGTAATTAACGGGTAAAGCTTTTGTAAACCGAGTCTTTCAATTGACTGCCAACCATTCGCCATTGCTGTAAACGCTATCTTTGCAAAAAAAGTAAAAACCCGGCAATCATCAGTATGATATGACTGATAACTACTGGGTATTTGATTATTCAACGCTGACAATCAACTTTTTATTCTCCATTCTAAATCTTTGACAATAATGGTTTTGCTGCTTAAACTTAAAAATTCGTTGACAATAAATATCCTAAGATATATATTAACCTAAAACGAACAAGAAATGAGGAATTAATGATGACCAAAGCTGTCTTATTAGGAGGCAATGGCTACTTGGGTCGCAATGTTACTGACCACTGGCTTAAAGCAGATCCCCAAGTTGAGTTCTACGTCGTGTCGCGGTCTGGCAAAAACCAGCTTCAAGACCCCCGTATCCATAATCTAACGGCCGATGTCACTGACTATGATGCTGTGGCCAAACTTATCCCAACCGATGTCGATTACATTGTTGACTTTGTTGGCGCGCCTGAAAAAGATCCAGAAAAATTCAAACGGCTCAATGATCAACCAGCTACCGTCATGCTGCACTTAGCTCAAAGTCATCATGTTAAGAAGATGGGCTTTATCGCGGGCAGTCTTGGACCAAAAACATTTATCAAGGGCAAGCAGCAGATCATTAAAAAACTGCAACAAAGCGGAATTTCTCTGGCGGTCGTCTCGCCTACGCTGGTATATGGTAACGGACGCCGTGATGATATGACCAGATGGGTGCCATTGTTAAAAGTATTGGGAATCTTTAACAAAAAATTCCGCCCGGTTGACGTTAATGACGTTGCCAATGACTTGATCAAGCAGCTGCAAAAAGGATAATCCAAATCAATCTTAGGCGCGGTGGCTACTCAATATCAATGTACAGTAAAACTGGCTGGCGCTCACTGGTAACGAGATGATCCCAACCTGCTGCGAATGGCTGCAATGCTTGGAGTCGCAAAAATTATCGCTCATAAAAAGGAAACGTATCAATGCTTTTTTGTATGATACGTTTGTCTAGTTCGATCATTGCGAAAACTATTTGGCTTCCCCGATCGTCTTCAACTCTCGTTGGCGCAAGGTTCGCTGTCTTCCGGACGCGCGACGTGATATCATCATGATAGCCAGCTGGTATTCTGAAGTCATTACTCAACGGCAGCCTGACCGTTTGATTCAATATCGCCTGCCTAAAGTAAGACAAGACTTTACACAGATCAGCTTTACGCCACTAAATGAGAACCTGACTCGTATCGAGTGGACCGTTGAGCTTGGATTGCCAAGCCGATGGTTAGTCAAGCTGGCAATTAATACCGCCCATCGTCTGTATCATTCAATTTTGATGGCCGGCAAAAAAACTGGAGAAACAGCATGAAAGTAAACAAAAGCGTTGAGCAAGCAATCTACGTCTTAGTCATTCTGGCCCTGCAAAAAGATCATGCCCCGGTAAAAAGCCGCGTCTTAAGTCAGATCCTGCAGGTCTCAGACTCCTATCTAAAAAAGATCTTAATGGTCATGAAAAAAAATGGTTTGATTACTTCCAGTGCCAGCAAGCATGGCGGCTATCAGCTGGCACGCTCAATCGAAGGCATCAGTATCAAGGACGTTTTTGACGCGCTTAATCTCAGCAACGAGCAGCTCGAGCTCAGTCACTTGGCTCAGCATATCTTTACCGATAAAGTGCATACTCAGCAAAGTGAGCAGAAAATCACGCATGCGTTTGAACGCGCCTTCGACAGTTTTTATCAAGAGCTGGATCAATTCAAGCTGGCTTCGCTTTTAAAGCCGTCTGCCTATCAAAACGGCGTAATCGATTGGAACGCCCGCATCAAATAATAAAACGCTGATCGTCTGATTCAAAAAGGCAGTCAGCGTTTTTATATTACCTGCCCGCTTAACGAAGCCTGAATTCTGGGCAGATCTATTGATTGGTATCTTTCTTTTCATCGATCAAAACTGTTCCTTCAGCTGGGTTATGGTCGATTGCTCCTACGATTGCATGCGGTTGATAAGGCGCTTCCAGATAGGCTATATCCTGTTTGGTCAGTTGCAGATCAAGTGCCGTTGCGGCATCGTCAAGATAGGATGCCTTCGTTGCACCAACGATCGGCGCCGCAACTCCTTTCGCCCATTGCCAGGCCAATGCGACTTGCTGCATCTTAACGTGATAGCGCTCAGCTAATTTTTGAACTCGCTTGACAATCTGCATATCGTTTCCCTGCGCTCGATCATATTTACCTGCTAAAACTCGGTCCGTTCGGCTGCGCAGCGTATCTGAATGCCAGTATGGGTGCGTCAGATGCCCACCTGCCAAAGGACTGTATGGAATCAATGAGACACCCATTTGCCGGCAGATCGGAATCAATTCCCGCTCGTCCTCACGATAAAGCAGGTTATAGTGATTTTCCATTGTCTGAAAGCTTGCCCAACCATGATCGCGAGCTGCGAGCTGCATGTTGTAGAATTGATAGCCATACATAGCCGATGCACCAATTGCCCGTACCTTGCCAGCCTTAACCAGATCATTTAATGCCGCCATCGTTTCTTCAATCGGCGTCTCGTAATCAAAACGGTGAATAATATATAGGTCCAGATAATCAGTACCCAACCGCTGGAGCGTACCATCAATTTCACGATGAATCGCGGTTGAAGAAAGACGTCCAGGATTAAAGTACACTTTTGATGCGATTACGACTTGATCACGAGCTACGTTTTTCCTAAGCGCCTGGCCCAGGTATTCTTCACTGGTACCTTTAGAATAACCGTTCGCTGTGTCAAAAAAGTTGATTCCCAGCGAAAGGGCATGTCTGACCACTTTTTCGGTGTCAGCAGCATCCAGTGTCTAGTCATGCATGGTTCCTGGTTTGCCAAAACTCATACAGCCAACGCAAAGCCGAGAGATCTCAATATCCGTTTTGCCAAGTTTCGTATATTCCATAACCATCCCTCCGTCAAACTATTTAAAAATATCAAGCATCGCCACGTCTTTGTTGAGGTACTGCTCATATTCTTCAGCTGCTTTTTGCAGATTCTCATCACTGATTGAAGAAGCACCCATGACCGCAAACGGCTTTAAATAACGCATTCCAATCAAATGACTGGTTGCCTGCAATGGTCGCAGCAGCTCATCAATCGTGTAACCGACAAAATCATCATGCCCATAGTTGTCGGCCCCTACCGTAACGGCGATCAGCAGCTCTTTGCCATGCAGTGCCGTTCCCTTGTTTCCATACGCCCAGCCATAGGTCAGCACTTGATCTTCCCACTGTTTCAGCAGCGCTGGTGACGAATACCATTGCATGGGAAACTGTAAAACGACCCGATCTGCTCTTTCCAGTACCTGTTGTTCTTTTTTTACGTCGATCATAAAGTCGGGGTACAGCTCAGCTAGATTGCGTACCTCAAACTCGCCTTTAACCTGGTCAGCCAACCCTTTATTAACCCGCGACTGTTTAAAATTAGGATGAAAAAGATTAATTATTGTTTTCATATCGCACGCTTCCTTAATCGTCTAAAATGTCATACTCTTCAAAATAAGATCGATTCTGCTTGATCTCACCATTTTCGTAAAGCGAGATTTTATGCTGCAAACGTTCAATTGAGCGATCAAGATTTTTGCGTTTTTGGGTCAACATGGCTAACTGTTCTTTCAACAGCTGTTCTCTGGCCTCAAGCGTTGAATCGCCCTGCTCAAGCAACTGGGCATATTTTACCAATTCTTCCACTGGCACGCCTGAATGACGCAAGCAGATGATCATCTCAAGCCAGGACTGTAGGTGAGCATCATAATAGCGATTACCGTTTATGCGCCGCGGCACCTTGGGAAGCAGGCCAATTCGTTCATAATAGCGAAGCGTTGCCGCATTGAGATGATATTTGCGGCTTACTTCAGTGATCGTCATATCAGACATTCCGAATCCCCCTTTATGACTAACCCTACTACTTAAAGTTAACTATAAGTCAATGGTAAATAAAAGATTTTTGAGCTGTTGCCTAAGTCAACCACCACCGACAGCAGCCATTTTGAGTAGGTCGTCAATGTAATAAAACGCCACTCTGACTTTAGTCCAGTGCAGCGCTTTAGGTTGAAATCTGTAATTTTGTTAAGCGACTTAATCTGCTTTAGGAATCTGGGGATGATTGACGATACGCTTAGGCTTTTGACCTTGAGCAACCAGCTGCAGATCCTCATCAATCATGGCATAGCCGCGATAAAAACTGGCTGCAGTAATGCCGCCAATATGCGGACTAAACAGCAGGCGACTGGCAATTGATTGCGGCTGATTCAACAACGGATGATCTTTTAAGACCGGCTCATGATCTAGCGTATCAAGACCAGCCATCGCTAAACGCCCAGACTTGAGTGCTTCAATCAGTGCCGCATCATCAACCAGTTCGCCACGGGCCGTATTAACCAGGTAGCTACCTGGCTGCATTTTGGCAAAAAAGGTCTGATCTGCCATATGCCGCGTTGCTTTGGTTACTGGCAAATGCAGACTGACGATCCGACTCTGTGCCAATAAGTCATCCAATTCACGATACTGTACGCCATATTGCTGCTCTTGTACTGGATCCAGTCGATGACGCTTGTAGTAGTAAATATTCTTAACCTGGTAGGCTTTTAACAAGCGAGCAGTTTGCCGGGCAATATCACCAAAGCCAATCAGCCCCACGCTGCAGTCAGCCAGTTCAAGCAGGTTGGCATTTTGGATATAGGCTCCCTTGGCTTCAATCTGATGACCAGCTCTTACTGCCGCATCATTTACGACAACATTGCGCAGCATCCCGACCATCAATAAAATCGTCTGCTCAGCTACTGCCATTGCATTCATGCCCTGCGCGTTGCAGACATAGACACCACATTCATCTGCAGCTTTTAGATCAATTGCATTAAAAGCAACGCCTTCAGAATGGATTGCCAACAGATTAGGCATTTGTCGAATCAAGGCTCCTGGTACCGCTGCAATCGCGTCAGCAACGATAAAGTCCGCGTCGCCAGCTTGGCTAAGATATTCTTCAACTGGCAGATCTGGTTTTAAATCAACCAGGTCCAACGAATTCAAAAAGCCGTCAGCAGCCGCGAACCGCTGTAGATTTCCCTGCTTGCCAATATGCAATATTTTCATCTAAATCACCTCATAACCGGTTAAGCTGACGCCGAAGCAGAAACGGCTGAGCTTATCAACAGTTCATCACCTAGCAATTGATTTACAGTTTACTCCAACCAGTCCAATTTCGTAACTGCATTAAGCAGATTGATTCATCGAACTTTTGATGCTCACCGAATTTGATTGTGAAGCTTTTGATATGTCAGCTCTAAAAGGCCGATATTAAGCACCGCAAACACCAGCAGATAGTATGGCATGATCCAAATACCGAATTGCTGCTGCAAAAGGCCAAAAATCGTCGGCATAAAAGTGGTGCCAGTATAGGCTGCCGCCATCTGCAGACCAATTACGGCGGCACTGTAGCGCTGGCCAAAGTTAGCAGGTGCCATGTGCTGAATCGATGGATAGATTGGTCCCATCCCCGTACCGATAACGACAAAGCCAACTGCTGCAATCTGGTAGCTAGCAGTCGGCAGCATAACCAGCACAATGCCAACCAGCTCAACTGCCGCACCGATTCTGATCATCAAGCGATCACCAAAGCGGTTGGCAGCCATTCCCGCCAACAAGCGCCCCAGCATTAGTCCCCCAAAGATCAGCGAACCAAATGAGGCAATCGTCTCCTCACTCAAACCGCTTCTCGTCCCGGCAAAGTAGCTTGGCGTCCATAAAAAACAAGTGGCTTCTCCAGCACAGTAGGCAAAAAAGGCCAGCAGCGTCGTAATCACGCCCCGCTGTCTGATTGCTTCTTTGATTCCCGCACCGGCCGCCTTGGCTTGCTTTTCATCGGGCTGCTCGTTTTGATGCCAGAGTGGCAATGAACACAATACGACCAGCAGAATCCCCGTCTGCAAAAAAGCCGTCCAGCGATAGCCCTCATTCCAACGCGCCGTCTTTAGAGCCAATGCCATGATATACGGACTGATCACGGCCCCCAGTCCATAAAAGCAGTGCAAAAAATTCATCACGGCGCCTGAATAATAGCTGGCGACATAATGATTCATCGCAGCATCAATCGCGCCAGCCCCTAAGCCATAGGGAACCGCGAAAATCAGCAGCATCCAATACTCAGTACAAAGTGAAAAGCCAAACAGACCCACAATCGTTAATAAAATTGAGCAAATAACGATCCACTTGGTATGAAATCTTTGAATCAGTTTAGGACTCAGCAATGCCGAAATGATGGTCATAAAAGCAATCGTCATTGAGACGTAGCCGGCATATGATGAAGGAACGTTAAATGCAGCCTGCATCTGTGGCCACCCCGATCCCAACAGCGAATCAGGCAGCCCCAGACTGACAAAGATCAAATAAATTACACCTAATAATAAAGAAGCCATTTCATCATCCTTTAAATAAATAATCGTGTTTAGGAATTAATTAATGATAACGCCTATTCCATTCTTTTTTCAAAGCGAAAATCCAGCCAGCCCACTTGATTATCAGCAGTCGACCAGCTGGGATCAGGATGGCGCGGATTATAGAACTCAACGATCTTAAAGCCGCACTTGTTAACATAAAAATGGATGTTGCGCGTTTCAAAATAAGGCGTGATCGTTTCCCAGACTTTGACTTTTGGATACATCTGCTCAATTGCTCGCCAGGCAGCTTTGCCAATCCCGTGACTATGCATGGTTGGATTGACAAACAGCAGTTCCAGACTGCCATGATCACCATTAATGTTTACGACGGCCCCGCCTGCTTTTTGACCATTTTGCCAGATACGATAGGCCGTGCCTTGATCAATACAGTTCTCAATCGTTTGGCGCGCGATTATCTCGTCGCCCTCTTCAAATTGGTCGTTGCGCTTGCCAAATTCTTCCAACGCGCCATATTTAAAGGCCCATTGATTGTCTTTGATAAATCGTTCACGATCATCTGGCTGCAGCAAAATCAGTTCCACCATCATTAAAAGCCTCCTTAAATCAATGCCGATACTAAAAAAGCCCGGCGATGCCAAAACATCTAACCGGGCTCACCCGACACCTTATCTGATAGGCGGCCTGCAGATAACTGCGATCCCCTGTGCTGCGGCACACTATCCTCCGGTGACTGTTATTGTTTATAGTATAACGAAAAAAGAATTCATTTTAAAATTTTAAGCAAACGGATCAACTTCTGAATCTTCATTCCAAATATATTCGGCCTTTTGTGCATTGGCTTTAGCAGCATCCAGACCGTAATGATCGGCAACGAATCCCAGTGCCATGTCAATTCCCGCTGAAACTCCCGATGACGTGTAAAAACGGCCATCATGAACCCAACGTGCTTTTCTGATCCAGACTGCATCCCCCGTACTCGTTACCCATTCAAAAGCATACTTGTTGGATGTCGCCTTAACATTTACCAAAACCCTGGCCGCAGCCAGCAATGCCGATCCCGTGCAGATTGACAAAACATTGGCAGCTGAATCGGCAAGGTCCTTTAATCCCGCCAAAAAATCAGCATCCCTCACCAATGGCCGCGTGCCCCGACCGCCAGGAACCACCAGTACCGCGTCATCTGACAGTTTAGCTGCTTTTTGCGTCAAAATCTGAGTACCCTGTGCGCTGGTAATAATTCCGCCCTTCATTGAGATATAGTTAAGCCGTGCATCGGGAATTCTTCCAAAGATTTCAACCGGTCCAAAGAGATCCAAAGTTTCAAATTTATCGAATAAAAGAAAGTAGAAGTCCATGCGGATCCCTCCTTTTGACTGGTAAGATCAGCTATATCTGGCTTTCAGCAATTCCGCAAATTTTTCGGCAGGATAGATGTAGGTCTTTTTGCCATCAATCGTCATCCCCATCTAATAGTCGCAATTGACTTTCTTGTTCAGTGCCCGTGTGCGAATCAGATTGCCTTCCGCAAAGTCATAAAAGCGGTCGCCATCGTCCATGAAATAAACCTGAAAATGATTCATGCTGCTGATGGTTACACGATCAGCCAGCTTATCGAAAAACATGATGGTATTGTCGGCTAGATAACGATCAATCAGTTTCTTCATTTGGGGATCGCCAGCATAAACATCATAGAGATATTCAAAAATGTATTCTGGCAAGCGTTTAATCATGTCATCAGTTACCAGTGCCATCACAATCGTAAACTTGCTGGCAAAATTACAAAGCTGCAGGCAACGCAAGCCTTCAAAGTAAAAGACTTTAGCGTCCCATTCAAAGAACCGATCCCCTGCTTCCTTTTGCTTAGTATTGGCAATCGTTTGACGCAATGTTTTAAAAATCAGACTTCATCATATGTAGAGGAAGATCCCTTTTTACACAAAATTATTGACACACCCTTTAAATCAGCTTAGGTTCATCATTAACAGCTTAAACAGCGGCTGTTATGCAGAAAATTTTGCATAAAACACATGACGAAAAAATCATTACCTACTTTTCGCAGAAATCAATGTATAAGTAGGTAAAAAGCAATGTATATCGAGTTAGGGGCCCCTAATATTACCTACTATTTGATAAAAAACACGTAATCGTAGGTAATTCACAAAGTCGGTCTGACCCAATCAGCTCCTAAATATACAACATTACCTACTATTCGAGAAAATTTTCCCTTTAGTAGGTAAAGTTAGGAAAGTCGAGTATACATTTCTCCCCATTTACCTACTTGAGCGTAAAAATCAAATAATAGTAGGTAATTTCAAAGCCCCCGGCATCTCAAAGGCGTTTTTTCTTCACAAAGGCAGCAATACGCAGAGAACTGACCATGCTGCTTAAAAAACTTTACGATTTTATCGCACCTAAGCCGTTACCTTAAAGAATCCAGGCGTTCAGCAAGAAAGTCCTTTACACAATCCTCGAAGCTCAAATCCATTCTTTGCGCAAGAACCGCCAGCCACATTCGCCAATCTTGGCAGGAAGCATCTCTTTGTCAGCACTTGGCCAACGTCCTTGATGATCCATTGCCAGACGGCCAACTAATCCAGCATCGGTCAAAAAGGCCAGCGCATCTTCTTCTACTGACCAGGCTGAACCGTGCAATTTTATTCCAGCTCATGATGCTGATCCGCTCGTCATCTTAGTTAGAGGAAACATCACCATTATAGTATCCATGCTACTATTTTTGGGTAATCAAAATACTTGTTGGCATTCCGCCCCATAGTCCATTGATCCCTGCATGATGAACCGTTACCTGCCAGCCGCTTTGAGTTATGACACGCTTGAATTCCCGCGTATGTTCCATATCAATGATTATCAGCCGTCCATCAGTTTTTAAGACTCGCAATGCTTCGTTAATTGCTAATTCACGCTGTTTTCTTGGCTTAACGTTATGAATGGCAAAGCTTGCAAAAACAAAGTCAAATGCATGATCATTAAATGGCAGTTTGGTCATATCAGCAGTCTGAACTTTAGCAACCGCACTCACTTGGGCCCGATCAATATTTTGCTGAGTAGTTGTCTGCGAGTTGCCAGATTGATCCGCAGACTGCCAAATATCAATCCCGATAGCTTTACCAGGTTGTTTTAATTTTTTTGCCACCGCTAACAGTACCGCACCGTGCCCAGTTCCTAAATCAAGAACTTGGCTGTCATTTGGAATATCTAATGATTTCACCACGTCATGAATAATCTTGTACTTGCCATCAAGGCTAGTATGAATAAATAAAATTGCCAAAATAAACATGATTGCTGGGAAAATAAAATTATATGGATTTTGCGATTGCCAGGCTATTAAGATTCCAATTACGCCAATCACTGAAAATAAAATTGGTACAATCGGTGCATCAATCCCTTTTTTCATTTAATAAATCACTCCTTAAATTTAACATATTGTCTAATTCTATCAAAAAAACAGTTGGATTAATATCATAATCTCAGAGCACTATCCGCGAACATCCTCACCATCAGTAAAGTAATCGATTTAATGGCCGCTTTAACTTAACTCAATGTTTCTTTAAATAGGCATCATAATAATCTGAGTTTGCAAAGGCATCAAAAATGAGGCATCCAGCTGCTTGGGTGCCCCATTTTAATATCACTTATTTTATTGGCTGCGAGCCTGCTAAACTATTGAATTTCATAATAATCAGGTTCTTAAGGTTGCGATTCTGAAAGCAAATCCGCGTTTCAAAGATCAAATGCGCATTCATCAACAGTGCCCGTTAGCTCTGCCCAGCGTGCCGCCAGCAGCTTTGCGTAACGAATATCATAAAGTCCATAAGCTGCCAGCGAATAGCCTTCGTTTACTTCGACCAGTAACGTTTCGCCTTTTTTAGTTACGCCAAAATCTAATGAAAAGCCGGCTGGTTTATTTTCATAATCATTAAGGCAATTCTGGATTACTTGAGGATCATAGTGATAATGCCAATCACCATAATAGGGCCGAACTCCTTCAACCTGACCATAACGGATATAGGATCGCCATTCTGCCACAAAGTCAACAACTTCACTGCAGATAATGTCTGGATTTTCACAACTTGAGCCCAGCCCAATTAAATCTTTTGGCGAATTAATGACTTTCCCCGTAATCCTTTTTCCCTCAATCGATTTAACAAATACTGGCCATTGTTCTGGATGACTGTTAATAGTGTCGATTTTGGATCTCCATATTTTCCGTCCTAAGTATTTGCGAATTGGCGCGGGGTAGTTAATTTCCTCAAAGCCAATCCCTAATTGAGCAAGTCGCTTCCGAACGGTTTCAATTCCGCCAACCACAATATCTTCACGGTTCATTTCCGGAATTACGTTATCCAAATCTTCAAATAAGACAATCTCAAATCCCATCTGCTCAAAGCCGGTCATTGCCACATAGCCATTAACGCTATAAGGTATTTTATTCTTATTTGATTGAACATAAACTTTCAATGCAATCCCCCCATTTACACGATGAATCCAGTGTCTGATTGTTTCAATCTGTTATGACAAAGCAATGGCTGTCGCTTTAATTGTTGACATCTTGGCTGTTCTGATTGTGATACTGCAGCATTATCCCTGATGCTAACGAAAAATCAGACGCTCAAAAGTATAGGAATGTTTTGATGAGCGTGCTTTTATTGAACAATTTGTAGTCAATAAATTGAATGTCCCATTACTACTCACCGAAAAGTTCCTTCATTGCATCGTCAACATTATCAAAAGTTTTAGCAGTGTTTGGGATCAGGCCTTCTTCTGCGTGTGCCCGAATGATCGCTTTTCGGGTTTTTTCGTTAAACTGTCATAATTGTACATTTTCAAATTGCCATTTCTGTACAATTTTTAATTGCCCTTGACAACCAGTAACTCTTCAGATCTTAATTCAATCGAAAAATCAATCCATTCTTCGTCTTTTCTTAATCGTGAAATTTTCAAATATACTGTGCAATCAGAAGACTGAAGCTTTAAAAAGGGAAACATATTGAACCTGCTTTCACCAAATAGAAATTTAATTAATTATAGTTCAGATCAATTATTTATTACCACCCTAGCCCATGCCTAACCTACTAAAGTATCATAAACGCCACTCTTTCAATATCTTTTTTTAAAAGTGCAATAAAAAAGTGTACCTAGATTACGAAGAGTCTCTTCACAAGCTAGGTACACTCAAAGTTTTAATAAAACCCGTTATAACGCAGTTTAGTTGTCTTATCACGAACTGTTACGCTCTCTGCGGTTCGTTGTTTCCGCTCTGTCTTCGTGCCATGCACTCGCCAGTCGCGGACAACTATCGCATGAGTCATTCGTAAGTAATTGAACTTCGCTACGCTCGTTCCATTACAACGACGCTCTCAACGGTTCGCATTTACGAATCGCTTCGTCGCATAGCTCCTTGCTCTTCGAATGCTATCGCATGGAGTATCACTAGTAATCTCTACGTCGCTTTCAGCTCCTTGACATTACTGTGATACTCTCAACGTGTGGGGTCTGAGGAAACTGATCAACTGGCTGGATTGGCTTGACGACATGATAGCCGACAGAGGCAAAGCGCTGCAGGTCGCGGACCAAAGTGGCAGGATTACAGCTGACATAGATAATCTTAGCTGGCGCCATCTTGCCGGCAGCATCTATCAAGGATTCATCAAGACCTTTACGTGGCGGGTCAACGATCAAGACATCGGGCTTCAAGCCTTCTTTTTGCCATTTTGCCATCTGCTCTTCGGCCTTGCCCACCACAAATTCGGCATTATCGATCTGGTTGACCTTGGCATTTTGCTTGGCGTCTTCAATTGCAGCTGGGACGATTTCAACCCCGTAGACCTTTTTGGCATGCTTGGCCACCGCCAAAGAGATCGTACCAATGCCACAATAGGCGTCAATTACAGTCTGCGTACCATCCAGTCCAGCGGCTTCAATTGCCGTTTGATAAAGTTTTTCGGTCTGTTGCGGATTAACCTGGTAAAACGACAGCGGCGAAATCGTAAAGTCAATGCCCAGGAGCTGATCATGAATCGTATCGCTGCCCCAGAGCGTATGATTCTCCAATCCTAAGAGCTTGTTCGTCCGCTTGGTGTTGACGTTTTGCACGATGCTCTTAACCTCGGGCACCCCGCTGACGATCCCGGCTGTAATTTCTTCGGCATACGGCAGCTGTTTGGTATTGGTAACCAGCACCACCATGATCTCATGACTGTAGTAGCCGCGCCGGACCATGACCGTTCGAATGCAGCCGCGGCCAGTTCTTTCATCATAGGCACGAATGTTGTATTTCCGCAGCAGATCACGGACGACCAGAATCGCCTGATCGATTTTCGGATCTTGAATATAGAAATCCTCAATCGGTACCAGATCATGGCTGCCCCGCTTATAAAATCCAGTCTGCAGCTGGCCTCGCATATACTTGACCGGTACCTGCGCCTTGTTGCGGTAGTGATATGGTTGGTCCATCCCCATTGTTGGCGCCACCTTCAATTCATCCAAGTGAGCCTTTTTGAGCAGTTCTTCAATCTGACGCTGTTTAAATTTCAGCTGCGCCGGATAGCTGAGAATTCCCAAGGGAGCGATGCCGGTTTTCAAATAACGGGCATCGTTGATCTCAACGCGGTCCGGACTTTTGGTCAACAGCTGCTGCAGCTCTCCCCAGGCAAATTTAGCCGTCACTTTGGTAATCTTGATTTCGGCCTGTTCACCGGGTAAGACGTACGGCACAAAAACCGGATAATTATCAACCTTGACGACGCCATTGCCTTCATAGGTCAGATCAGCTACCGTTGCCGTCAAGACCTCGCCTTTATGAACCGGTACAGTGATTTTTGCCATGTTTTTCTCCTTTAGCAAACACAGGGACTGCTGACAAGATTGCCCGCAGCCCCTGTTTGGTTTCAATTATTTTTGAGATGCTTCATCATCGTGAATATTGTCGACTTCACGTACAAAGTCATCTTCCACGCGCTTCATATCCGGTGACACGGTAATTGCATCATCCGGAATCTCATCAAGGTTGGCAACTACTTCCAAGTGCTGCTTGAGGTTGCGGAAATGCATCGGCGCGTCGCCACCATACTCGCCATCCAAATTGATCATCACGCGATCTTCTGAATTGACGGGCGTTATGTCGATCTCGCTGGCCTTGGCGTAAATAATGCCAGGATCGCCAATATGCTTACCTTGCAGTGCCTTGGCCATCAAGCGCATCATGCCGATCAGACTGCTCTCCTTGACAATGATCATCGTGAACTTGCCATCATCAAGCGCGGCGTCCGGTACGATCTGTTCAAAGCCGCCAACGGAATTGGTCAGCGCGATCAGAATCGTAGAAGCCTGGCCACGGTATTCATGACCATCGTACTTGATGTCCATTTCAACCGGCTTGATTCTTGGCAGCAGTTCAGCTCCTTTAGCCAGATATGCCAAATAGCCAAACAGCGACTTCATCTGTGAAGGCACCTCATAGGTCAGTTCCGTCAAGGTCCCCCCAGCCGCGATGTTCATAAAGTAGTTGTCGCCAGCCTGACCAATATCGATCTTGAACTTTTTGTTTTTGCGCAAGATCAGCTTGGCCGCAGCGATCGGATCATCACGCGGAATCCGCAGGGCACGCGCATAGTCGTTGGTCGTCCCCGCCGGAATAATCGCCAGGGCAGGACGATGCTCAAGTCCGGCAATTCCGTTGACGACCTCACTTAACGTCCCATCGCCGCCGGCAGCTACGATCAAGTCAAAGCCTTCCTTAGCCGCGCGCGTTGCTTCGTTCTTAGCCGAATTAGGCGCCGGCGTCGTGGCAAACGCACTGGTTTCATAGCCCGCTTGTTCATAGACCGCTAAGATGTCAACCAGGTCGTTGCGCATGGCTTCACGCCCCGACGTCGGGTTATAGATAATCCGTGCTCGTTTTCGCATAGTTTCCTCCGCCATCAAATCAGTTTACTTTTCGTTCAAGGCCTTCATCAAAAGCTTGTTGACTACACCTGGGTTAGCCTTACCGCGCGTCTGCTTCATAATCTGACCAACTAAGAAGCCGACAGCCCGATCCTTACCATTCTTGTAGTCTTCAATCGACTGTTGGTTGTTGGCCAAAACTTCATCAACGATTGGCTGCAGCTTGGCTGGGTCGGAAAGCTGTACCAGACCATTCTTTTCCGCGTAGGCAGCTGGTTCTTGACCATCCAGAATTCCTTTAAAGACTTTCTTGGCCATCTTAGAAGAAATCGTGCCATCATCGATCAGCTTGATCATCCCTGCCAGGTTGGCCGGCGTCAGCTTGGTATCCTGCAGATCAACCTGCTTGTCGTTTAAGTAGCTGTTGACGTCGTTCATCAGATAGTTGGCAGCTTTCTTTGGATCAGCTCCTAAGGCAATCGTAGCCTCAAAGAAATCGGACATTTCCTTGGTCTGCGTTAATACCATGGCGTCGTATTCGCTCAAGCCCAGATCGTTGGTGTAGCGAGCGCGCCGTTCACCAGGCATTTCTGGCATGGCATCTTCAATTTCTTGGATCCATTCATCGCTGACTTCCAGAGGTGGAATATCAGGTTCTGGGAAGTAACGATAGTCGTCGCTTCCTTCCTTGGTCCGCATTGAGATCGTTTCGCCGGTTGCCTCATCAAAGCGCCGCGTTTCTTGGGCAATCGTGCCACCAGCCATGATGACCTTTTCATGCCGCTGCTGTTCAAAGTTCAGTGCCTTCTTGACGAAATTGAAACTGTTGATGTTCTTCATTTCCGTCTTGGTACCATACTTGTCGGAGCCGATTGGACGAATCGAGATGTTGGTGTCGACCCGCATCGAGCCTTCTTCCATCTTAACGTCAGAGATCCCAGTAAACTGAATCCGCTGCCGCAAAGCTTCCAGGTAGGCCACCGCTTCTTCTGGCGAGGCAATGTCTGGCTTGGAGACGATTTCGATCAAAGGCGTGCCCTGCCGGTTTAAGTCCACGTAAGAGTAGTTGCTCGTGTGGGTGTTCTTGCCGGCATCTTCTTCAATGTGCATTTCCTTGATCCCGATTTTTTTCTTCTTGCCATTAACCTCAATTTCAATCCAGCCATCATGTGCGATTGGCGTTTCGGATTGGGTTACCTGGTAGGCCTTAGGGTTGTCAGGATAGAAGTAGTTCTTCCGGTCAAAGTGCATGTGCTTTGAGATTTGGGCGTGCAGTGCCAGACCAGCCATAATCCCATCCCGCACGACGCCTTTGTTCAACGTTGGCAGCGTGCCTGGGTAGGCCCAGTCGATAACGTTGGTGTTGGCGTTGGGCTCGTCACCAAATTCTACTGGCGTTGGACTGTAGATTTTAGAGTGGGTCTTCAATTCCACGTGGACTTCAAGCCCAATGGTCGTTTCAAAGTTCATCTTAGTCTTGACCCCCTAACTTTGGCATTTGTTTGTGGAAGTCGGTCGTCTGTTCAAAGACATAACCGGCATTGTAGATCGTTTGTTCATCAAAGGCCTTGCCGATGATGTGCAGACCAACTGGCAGACCATTGTCAAAGCCGGCTGGCAGAGACATTGCCGGCAAGCCAGCCATGTTAACGGGAACGGTCAGGATATCGTTCATGTACATCGTCTTTGGATCGGCAATCTCAGAACCGATTTCAAAAGCTGGGTTAGCGCCGGTTGGTCCCATGATCAGATCATGGTCCTTCAAAACGTTGGCAAAGTCTTGCGCAATCAGCGTCCGAATCTTAGCAGCCTTGTTGAAGTAGGCATCGTAGAAACCAGCGGAAAGCGAGAACGTCCCCAGCATGATCCGACGCTTGACTTCATCACCAAAGCCCTGCGTCCGTGACTTGACGTAGACTTCTTCCAGCGTTTTGGCATCCGGTGCTCGGAAGCCGTAACGAATTCCGTCATAACGCTGCAGGTTGGATGAAGCTTCTGATGAGGCCAGGATGTAAT
>JAFEHB010000630.1_pt1 | contig 21507 bp, 25 predicted proteins | sample 9267121 | NCBI WGS metagenome assembly JAFEHB01 (sample SAMN17103336, study PRJNA684904) | human gut metagenome | isolation source: diarrhea sample from child under the age of five | host: Homo sapiens | place: South Africa: Mafikeng, Mafikeng Provincial Hospital | collected 2019-09 | reverse complement strand
TTTCAATTCTTAAATTTCTTCAAAAAGTACTTGACTTTTTATTAGTAGGCTTTCTATAGCATGGTTCCGTCGGTAATGTACGTGAAGCCGCCAATACAGTCATTGTTCTTTTTAAGCGCATCCGCCCCAGCGTTACGGGCGTAGAATGTACCGTCTGAACCCATATATGAGATGTTCGAGTTGTTGCCGTAATACGATACGGCTCGAACACCCGATTCTGTGATAGGTTTTGGAACTCCTGTAATCTTTCCGGCGGCGATGTTTGCTCCGCTTGCTACTTCTCCGGTGCATTTTGTCGCAACTTCCATTTGAACAATGTTTCCACTCTGCCACCAACGTGGCTGAAAACTTACTGCTCCTGTTGTTAGGGTTATCTTTCCGGCGCCACGCTGTATGTTCATCGTAATGTTATCTGCTGAAATGTTTTCTGCGGATATCTTATTAGCATCAATTTGCATTGCGCCTACATACATAGCACGGATATCTTGCTCAACATTCAGCGTGTTCCCGAAATAGCCATTTCCAAGAAAATCAACTGTAAATGCATCTCTCCTATTGTTTTCGGATGCAATTCCTGAGCCAATTTTCAGCGCTTTGAAATCGTATAGATTCATTCCCATATAGTTGATTACGTCTTTTGTTCGATATTGTCCAATGTCCACGATAGCCGGATTAAATTCTATATCGTATGATGCTCGTAGCGCTATGATATCCTTTCTCGTAATTTTTTCGCTTGTAGCAAGTTCGAAGCCGTTATAGTACTCATTACCGCTATTGCTAAATTCTTCGTAATGGAGGCTATTACCACCAACAGCCTCATTGATTGTTATGGTTCCTCCGCCTTCAAGCTCAAACCATACTCGCTTAGCTCCCTTATTATAGAAACTGTAATTATACGAATAGCTATAGCTTCCGTCTAGGTCTATCGTTCTATTTATATCTTCTACCGAAAAAGCGATGCTGTCTGATATTTCCGGGTAGATATCTTCGGTCGGCGTAAGCTTATCTGTATTAATCCAAGTGCTGATTATTTCCGTGCCGCTTTTGAAGCTGTCAACGCTGAATAAGCTTTCTGTTCCGGCGTAGACCGCCATTTTGTCTTTTGCGATTGTTACATGCTGTTCGTTTTCCCCGCCAATGTCAATGGTCTCCCCGTAAGAGGCAAGCACTTTTTGACCGTCTCGAATCTGTACATCCTTATCGGTGAGTAGAACGTTGTTTTTCGTGGCTGCTATTGGTTTTACGGCTTCCGCTGCTATCATCGTTCCGGTTTCGTCGTAATTGATGTAATTATCTGCATAATTGCGGGCATCGCTAGCATCGTTCCGTGCTGTTTGGTCCTTAAGCTCCGTGCTTGACGGTCCGGTTTTATTGGTCACAGTTAACACCGTGCTTCCTGATTCACCTGTGCCAAGGTCTACCGTTGGGCTGTATCCATCTTCTCCGGGGTCTCCTTTTTCGCCCGGCGCTCCGGTTGGTCCCTGCTCTCCCTGTTCGCCTTTGGTTTTGACCCACTTATACACTGCCGGGTCCGTTCCTGCTTCCTCCGTCAGCTGATTTACGGCAGTACCAAGGTACTCTTTCCCTTCTGGGGAAAATGAGAATCCGTCACCGTCGATAGTATCGGCGTAAGCAATCCATGTGTACAATTCCCGGACTTTTGACAGATTAGCAAAACTGCTTGCCAAACTCTCCACCAGCTCCGAAATGCCGCTATCCTTGATTACATACTCACCCAGTGTAGCCTGCTTCGTTCCGTCGGTGACAGATGTTTCAAGCTCAAGGATTCGACCGGAAATGTACGTGTTCCCGGCATCGTCCACGATGTTTACACGGTCACCAAGCCCGACACCCTGCGGGAGGTCTGCAATGTCAACTTCATAATTGGTCTCAATATCCGAAATGGAATCCAGCTTTTCTTTTGCCAGCTTGTAAAGGTCTGCCTGTGAAGCCGTCTCCGATGATTCGAATTTCTGATACAAGTTACCGCTGTATGATTCCTTGCCTGCATAGTCTACTCTTGCCCACTTTGTCAGCGCTTCGAGAGATACGAGATTCCCGTCCGGGTCAATCTGATACTTGTCTTTATCTGCCTCCGGAATTGTGAAGCCGATAAGCGTTAAGTTGTCCTTTCCTGTTGCGTAAAGCGCCGTCGCTAGGTTTTCGATGGTATTCTTCACGGTAATATTGTTTACTTCTTTGTTGATGTACAGATTGATTTTTGTGTCTTTCCCGGTTTCATCTGCGATATCAACCCATCTATCCGCCACGGTCAAGCCTTTAACGCTGAATCCATAGGTAAGCTCAATTTCGAACTTTTCCGCAATGTCTGCAAGTCTCTTTGTGACAGTGTCCGTGCTAGTCCATTCAAGCTTTTTTGGAAGCGCTGAAACGTTGTTATTTCTCAGCCGAAAACCTGTTTTCTCAAGGAACTTATTGATGTAATCCGCTGCGCTCATCTGCTCCGTTCCGGTGTACTCCTTAGCAAGATTGTTCAGCAGGTCTAGCCCGGAATCCTCCGATTCAAATTTGATGGTATGGTCCAATACAGACAGCTCCGTGGTTGTAATCATGAAGAGATTCACAATATCCATATCGGCTGCAGTTTCTTTGCCGTAGTAGGCTAATACGTAGTTCCCCGCCCTGCACCAACTTTCAATGTCTGACCTTGTATCGTCGGTATAGGCGACTGTGCAATCGAGCGTTGCAATTCCTGTTTCCACTTCTTCCTTTTTCGTGTCGTCGGTGATAACATATCCGCCCGACAAACTGGTTGAAGCTGTTCCGAGAATTTTAAAGTTTTTATCTGCAAAATATAAAATCATATGAATACCTCTCTATAGGTCATTGAGAACTTTGGCGCTGTTGATTCGCTCACATAATACTCCGACGGATTCGCTACCCACTGTTCGTATGTAGGCTGTGTGCTGTACACCGTGCCGCTTGAATTGCAGTAGACGGTCGGATTCGTGCCCGCATCCATGAACTGGTAATAGCTTGTCGGACTTGCGTTGTACTCCTCCTCGGTCGGGTATACTCTCTCCTTCGACGAATTGTAATATTCAACCCCGCTATCGTATGGAGTGTCTGAATCAAGCTGCTGATAATAATCTCTGCCATAAGCTTCATCGGACCGGCAACGCCTAATGTATGGCTGCTGCCCCGCCCACGCCGAATAGGACGTGTGAACTGAATTTGTTCCCGGCGATAAAACTAGCGTTTCCCAGTCGTTCCCAAGCGCTCCAAGGTCCGGTCGATTGGTTCCTTCGTCGCTTCCATGTCTCAGCATGGTTACGGTTGCGGTCTTTCCGTCTGCCGTCAGAATGTCTCCGTTGTGGAAGGGGATTTCTGTTTTGCTTTCGGTAGACTCCGGTCTTCCGTAAAACGATATGTTCCGAATGCCCAGCCAGTCCATCGGCGGTTGCGCCTTCCACTGATAAGTAGCAATGACAACCTTTGTTACGTTGGTGTCTTCAAAGTTATAGATAGCCGGAAATGGGTAGAATTCGCTTGTAGCGTTCCCAAACTTGTAGGCAATCCTAAACCATCCGCCTTCTATCTGCACTGTAAGATTGCTGTTCTTGTTATCTGCGTTGAAGGTGGTTTTTTTATCAACAACTTCATTCTGCCAAACATACTGGATAGTCGCATTCTTGCCCCGACTCGACTTATACGCCCGGATGCCGGCTACTATGTCGTTGCTCTTATTCAGCGCCATGATTTCAAGCATTCCGCATTGCGTAACGTCATTTGCGCTAGAACCGATGGAAAACTTGACAGATGCATCAATGCTGTATGTTTCCGAACCAACGGTCCCATTTTCATCGGGCGGTAATTCTCTTGTGATTGTTGCCCCGTGCCATCCGCTCTGTGTTACGTTGCCATAACTAGCTTTCAAAAAGTAGTTTGTCGGCGTTTTGTCGGTGTAAGTCGGAATTGTGATAGTATTCCCGCTCCGAGAACTTAGCTTTCCGGCTGACCCTTTGGCTCCGGATTCTTTCACTTCAACCTTGCACGATAGGTCAATTGTGCCGGGGTTTAAATCCGACACCGTGAATGTGTAGGGCACCTTGTGAGACCCCTTACCCCATGACTTCCCCCCTGACTTGATTGTCTTGGTGTGACTCTTTCCAGCAACCGTGATTACTGCTTCCAGTTTTGCTTTCTTCCAGTTCTTTTTTACCTTGCCGCTGACTGAACCAACGACGGCGGTAATATCCACCGTGAGCTTTACCGAACTAGCTGTTCTTCCGGTCGCCTTGTAGTACATCTTGTATTTAACGCTTGGAGCACTACCGGAGCTATCAGACACCGGGCTCGAAACCCATGTTTTCTTTTTGGCATCCCATTTATAGCCGATAATCGCCCCGCTGGTAGTCCCGGAAGGCGTGGAATTGGCGCCATATGATTCATAAAATCCGCCCTCGATAGGTGCGCCGGAATACCCGGTGCCGCTCTGATTCGGCTTCCATAGCTGCTGAATAGCGCTTCCAAAGTTGCCTGCCTGTGTGAACTCCTGCGATACCCTGATAGGATGCGCTTCTTCTGGTTTCTCAATGGAAATATCCGGGTCGCCAAACTGCAAGATGTGTTCGTTGCTATCGAAAAACGCCACGTATCCGCAATTACCCAGTTCGCCCAGCTTTTCGTCTTCGTTGCCTTGATAGCTTGTATCATCGGCGTTGGTTTCATCGACTTCCGGTTTCGTAGTATAAAAACTTGCTTTGAATGTCGGATGCGCCGGGACCGTTCCGCCGTATTCAACCATCATGGTTGTGTTTCCGTCCGTATCGGTGAAAGATTCTGCCTCATATTCGTCAACCGAATACTTGAACGGGTCCTGACAGTAGATTGTCCACTCTCCCTTTACGGCGTTCCGTCCCTCCTCGATATCCGCCTCAAAATATGGCGTTCCGATAAAGAACATGTCCTCTTCGTCGTGGAAGATGAACTGACTCTCTTCTCTATCCAAAATCCCATTCAATTTATTGAAGGCGCTCCGGAACGATTCGTTATCTTCTGCGACAAGTTGAAACCCAACGACGATTTCCCGCTCCGGGTATCTTGTCGTTTTGATTTTCGTTCCGTTCCGGCTTCCGATTTCTTCTGTTTTAAGGTCCTTTTTTAGGCTTTCCCTGCCTTTTGTATACAATGTGCGGTAACCTTCGATGTACAACGGTGAATTCTCATCTTCGATGTATTCTCCGTTAATCATTACCGCCTCAGAAGGTAGGGACAATAAAGTCCCCACCTCCGTTGTGTCTCGGAATACGTACACTATCTGATACCTCTCCTTCTGTTTGCTCTTGTGGTCAGTCTGTTCTGTTCCTGCTGCATAGTAGGCGCCAGTTGCTTCGATACCACCTTACCGTCAAGCTCGGACACCACCGTGATTTCATAGTTTGCGGTACTGGTATAGTCCCATGTATCATTCAAGCTATAATCTCCGGCAAACGCCATTCTGCTAGGACTCAGTGTAGCCATGTTCGCCAGCTTTGCAGACATGCGGCTGATATCACGCTTCTTGGATTCCATACCGATAACAAGCCCCTCTGATAGGAAAGCTCCAATCTTTCGGGTAACTCTTGACGGTGAGTGTTCCTTCGTCGTCTTCCGCATCTTCACGGTTGCAGCACTGGAAGCAGCAGCAGCCGCCGCTCTGATTGCCGGAATTTCAGCACGAATACCATTAGCAAGTCCCCTTCCGATGTTCACGCCCACGGTATGAGCCTTCCCGGCTTCTCCCGACATTGCGCTATTGATTGCGTGCATTCCGCTTCTTGCGGCGCTTACGCCGCCTCTCATACCGCTTGAAATGCCGGACCGGAAGTTTTTACCGATGGAAGCAGCTGCGGATTTCGCCCCGGATGCTCCCGAGCTGAAAGCGCTCTTTAATGCTGACATTGCGCCGGATGCGAGGCTCTTAAGTGCGCCTAACCCGGACTTAACGACATTTACGCTTGTAACCATCGTTTTCAAGTTAGATGCCGCTTTCTTGGATTGTGAGGCGATGCCCGATACCTGTGTTTTGACAAGCTTCAAAGCCGCCGCAAATATGAGCATGACCGCCGCTACGGCAATACCTGCCGCCAGTAAAACAAGGATTCCGGCACCTGCAATGCCAGCCACGGACCCGAGAGCCACAAGCACGATGCCCGCCGCCGCCGCAACTGCCACAACTGCCAACAGTCCACCGGCTAAAGCAAGCAATCCGCCTGCCGCCGCCGCTCCCGTTGATGCAATCGCCGGAAGTGCGCCCGCCAGTTTAACGATGCCGGCACATAATAGGTATACGCCAGCACCAATAAGCGCTACGCCGATACCGACAAGCGCTATTGTGGCTCCGAACGCCACCATGCCCGGAATGGCTGTGTTTAAGCCCTCTCCTAAGGTGGAGAAAACAAATGCTAAGGCTGCGATGGCTGCTATCATCCCAAAGAATACGGCGATTGTTGCCGGTCCTCCGTTTGCTACCGTTGCCGCCGCCTGTGCGAGAACCCAAAACCCAGCGGCTACTACGAGGATTGCAGCGCCGAATACAAGGAAAGTTGTTGCAGCCTGCATAAGCTTGTTCCCTGTCTTTGCGACCGTCTCACCTGTCGAGGATGCCGCCTTTCCTGCATTGGACATTCCGGCTGCACCTTCTGCCAGCGTTTCGCCAACCTCCTCAGTGGCTTTTTTTGCGCTCCGTTTGAAGATGTTCAAGCCTTTGACCGTTGTGGTCAGCTTCTTAACAAGTGGCTCACCCATGGACCTTAAAAGTCCCTTTCCGGTTGTCTTTTTCATGATGGCACTGATTGCACCGAATCCCATAGCAAGCTCCGGAAGTCTAGGTTCTATCTTCATCATCTTGTTAAGACCGTTAGACACCTTCTCAATGACCTTAAGAAGGGCGTTAAGAGCCGCTGACGTGGCTTTTGCTGTCAGTTTGAGAATATCCATCACGCCTTGGTTCCGGCTAAGGGTTCCGGCAAACCGTTCAAAGGAATTTGCTGTTTTTTCAAGCTGTTTTCCGGTTCCCTTGAAGATTTTCGATAGTCCACCGATGCCTTTATCTACAACGCCCATCAACTTTGATATTCCACCAATAGCAACATCGGAAACTATCTGCCATGCCGGCGCCAGCCCCTTTGATAGTGTAGCCGTCAAGCCGTCTGCCGCTTGCCCTATCGTCTTATAGCTTTCAGCCATTTTAGATAGGTCTTTATCATCCGCCAGCTTCTCCATTGCCTTGAAAAAGTCTTCTGTCTTGACTTTTCCGTCTTGAACGTTCTTAACAAGTTCGGTGGTTGTCATACCCATTGCTTTCGCAACCTTTGACATTCCGGCGGGTGTTTGCTCAAGAATCAACTTGAAGTCTTCCCACTGAACCTTTGGTTTCGCTGCCATCTGAGTCGCCTGCATTGATAAGGTTTTCATCGCCTGTGTCGGGTCTTGTGCTGCTGCCGCAACGTTTCCGAATCCTTTCACAAGGCTTGTAGATGTTTTCTTGTTAACCGCATAGAGCTGTGCGTATGTCGCCGCCATGTCTTTAGACGTGTACACTGTCAAACCAGCGTAGTCTTGCAGGTCCTTTTTTGTTTTTGCGATTTGCTTGCTTCCCATGCCTGACATAGCCATGTTTGACGAAAAAGACGTCCACGCACTGTTGGTATTATCAAGCTCAGATACAAGGCTCTTGAGACCGCTTCCGACTACACCAACCGCCTTTGCGCCGATTCCGGCGAGTGCTCCGAATCCGAGACCGCTTTTAATCTTGCCTCCGAGAGTTTGAGTTGTCTTGTTCGCCGCTTCAAAAGTGCTTTGAAAGTTCCTATCCTTTGCCATTAGAACGGCGGTTACAATATAGTCTGCATTGCTCATTCTTCCCTCCTTTCTTTCATTTTTCTGCTGATAGCAAGGAATCTTTCGTTCCGCTCCGTGTCATATTCCCGCTCTATCTTTTCCAGTGCCTTTTGATAGTCGTAGAATTTATCGAACGTCTCATAAACCGGCTTGGTCCGTGTCTTTCCTGCCTTCCGGCTTGCCTTAGCCATAAAGTTAAGATAGGCGAGCTTGTGCACCCACATGTCTTTGTCCACTGTGCTCAGCTTGTGCGCTTTACACAGCAGCTCATATTCCGGGAACGTCAGCCGGTCCACTTCGTCAAAACTCCGGAAGCCAAAGAACCGGAAGCAGTCTTCCGTGATTTTTTCTATCAGCCTTTCAAAGGTCATGGACTTTAGTTCTGATTCTGCTCTTCTACCGCTTTCTTGATGGTCCTGTACGCCTTCTTCGTACAGTTCGCTTCCGATAAAAAATCGGTCACCTGCTTGAAAATCGCATCAATATCAGTGTTTTCATCTTCGAACCAGTTGTTCAGCATGGAAATATTGAGTTTTGGAGTCTCTGTTTTGTTCGCAACAAAAAGAATCTGCTGCAATGCCTCAAGGTCGCCATCCATCAGCTTTGCGATGTAATAATTCAAGCCAACATTCTCTTCTTTTCCGCCCCATGCATCCATGGAAACGGTGACTCTCTTATTAATCTCACTGATAAAATGCATTCCAAACTTAACCGGGTATGATGTGCCGTTGATTTCGATATCGTACATATTAATCCTCCATATATCAAAAGCGGGGAACAATCGTCCCCCGCCCGCTTAAAACTTATGCTCCTACTGTAGTGTCCTTGAATACATAGGAAGCCATATCAGCCTGCGTGTCTGTTACAGTAACGTTGCCCTTTGCGCCCGCTCCGTTTATACCAAAGGTGAGAGATACTTCAACCATATCCTCAGCGTTGGCTGTTCTCTCAATCTCTGTCAGATACCCCTGAAAATAAGTGCCCTTGTATTGGTTTGTCTTACTTTCAACCGGTTCATCCATGTTCGCTTCCCATACTTCAATCAATTTGTCGTTGTCCAATGCAGACTCCAGCTTATCCAGCATGGTGTCACCCTTTGCCAGAATAGAAGTGCACGTGATTTCGACCTCCGCTGTTGCCGGGGTTCGAATAGTGCCGTCCTTCGTTGCTGTAGAATCCGCATCCTTCGACTTCGTTCTGCCGTTCTCCGTAACAAAAGCAATCTGCTTTGCTGCTTCCTTCGATGCATCCTCAAGAAGTCGGTAAAGATAAATGATTTTCTTTCCTGCAATCGCTGTTGCCATAATTCTTCTCCTTCTCTAGCTGTAGTAATATTCTGCCTCAATAATTGCGTGCATTAACGGTTCCGCCGTGCTGTTATCGGCGATGATTTTCTGACTCAAGCTCCGCAATGTGTAGCCCGTGCCGCCGTAATCCTCGAACTCCCGGCAAACATCCATCACCTCGGCAGCAATCCGTGAGAGCGTACCTCTCTTTTTTGAATCGTTCTGCCATACGTGGATGTTCTGCGATACCGTGCCGATTCCGTACCCCTTTACCATCGTATCCCGCATCGTGTTATCTGCTAGGTAGACAAAAGGGTATGGCGTATCATCGGGCGGCATACCGCCGTCATACACGCTTAATCCGAGTGCTTCAATTTTCAATTTCAAGCCTGTAAAAAGGCTCTGCTGTGCATCCATCATTTAAATAACTTCCTTAAATCTCTCACGAATTTCTCTCCTGCTTCTCGTGCCGTTGGTTCCATGAACGGCTCTGCCGGCATGTGCCGGGTCCCGTATTCCACATAGGCGGCGTGTTCGGCTGTTGTGCCTATTCCAACGGCTAAGCCCTCTAAGTAAAGGTCAGTTTTCATGTTGTTTTTAATGTTTCCGAGAGACTGTTCTACTCCGGAATAACCGCCTGCAAAAACTCCCCCCTCACTTGCTTTCACGGCGTGCTTGCTTGCCGTTTCGATAAGGTTCTTTTCTTGGTGCCGTACGACTCTTTTAATGTCGTCCAGTGTGGCGGCTTTTTCGAGGTTGTCCTGAAGCTTGTCGAGACCTTCCCATTTAATATCAACGCCCATGCTGTACCTCCGAAACGATGAACGCTTGCTTTGTATACAAGTCGATTCTCTTGTCCACCTTGTAGAGCTTTTCCCCGATTCGAATATAGTCAAAAGGCTTTTCATACTTGTTTTGCAGCCGGACCGTCAAGGATTCCTGCGGTATGCTGTCATACACCATCCGAATCATTGCGGTTTCGGTTTGGTTGACGGAAGCGCTTCTAGGCACCTCAGACACCTCTAGACGGTCATAATCGCCCGTCTTAGCGTTGTAATCCGACTTTTCGGTATAGAAGTACACTTCTTTATCAAATCTCATATAAACCGAATCCTCCCCCTTCTTGACGTGCCTTTGTTTTCGTCAATCCACGCTTGAATGTCGCTTTCGTAAGGTGTGAAATCGTCTCCGCTGAAATTGAGTGATTCGCCCTCGACGGTATGGGAGGAAAGCCCCTCTGAACCAATCCGGTTGAATCGGATGATGGATACCTCCGTCACGATGTAGGACAGCTGACTGGGCACCTCATCGGTGCCCAGCTTTACTTTCAGTCTGTCGCTTGTGATATCCATAATGGTCTGCAGCTTCTTCCTCTGTTCGTCTCCGGCATCCTGCATATTAAGCAATTCTAACAAGTCTTCCATGTCGTGCCTTTCTGACTACTTCGTCCTTTTGCCTTTCACGGTCTTTGTGTTGCACTCCTCGGTGTACTCAATCAGCGGAAACCCCGGCTTGTTTTTCGAACCCGCCAGCTCTTCAATTCTGCCCTTATTTACACGCTTTCCAGCTCGTGGGAATTCGTCACCGATTTCATAGATGTACGGAATTGAACCGTTTTTCGTCTCGGTCGTGTCTTGCGTGTCTGCGAACCGATGAATAACCACATAACCCATTACTAACCTCCTATGCTACCGTAGCTGTAACCTTTGCAACCGCCTTCTTATTAGCCGGGAGAATGTACTCACCAGCTTTTCCGGCGCCCTGCAGTGCCACACCGTCGAAATCCTCGGATTCGATGGTTCTAGCAGTCTGAATGCCGGTGAACGCCTTGCCGATTCCGGTGATGTAAGCGTAAATACACTCGTTCTTCTGGAACATTGCATCCGGAATAACCTCAAGCTGAAAACCCTTGAAGGTGTTCACGGTGTTGTTGTCCACGTTAACAGAACTACCCTTAGAGGTAGTCATGAGCTTGGAATCAACAATGATGTTCCATACATCCGGCGTAACCTTTGCTACCTTGGTACCAACCGCACCAATGTTCACAAAGTACTTTGCGAGGGCGTTGAATGCCTTTACGACCTCTTCCTCGGTGAGTGCTGCCGCCTCGATTGTTTCAGCGGCGCTATCGGAAATGAACTTACCGTGATGAGTGTTAAACTGATTTGTCTTTGCCTGTGCCTGCAGCTCAAGACGGTCAGCCACCGCCGTGTTGAAGTCGTTGTTAACCGTGTTCCGGTCGATTCCTTCATGGAAGCTCCAGCCCCAGCTGTAAGGAACATCCGCATTGGTATAGATAATCTCGGTTCTATTGCCGAATCTGTTGGACTTTCCCGTTCCGGTTCCGAATGCGGTGTTCTCCTCGGTGTTGTAAGTACCTACCGCTACCGGAATGTCGGAAGTCTTAACGCTGAATGCGGTCTGATTCTCCTGAATTCCGTCCAGTGCCTCGATTCCGCCGCCGAAAAAGTCTCCAAAGTACGCTCGGCTCTGGAATACCGCCTGCATAAGGTCCTTAAACTCCTTGGTATAACGTCTTACTGCCTGATTATTGTTTTCACCTGCCATAAATTACTCCTTTTACTTCCTGTACTTTGCAATCCGCTGTTCAATTTCACTAAGCGGCTCCGCTCCGGTGTAAGATTTCGGCGTGGTACCTGTCGCCCTCTGTCTTTCCCGGATTTCCACCTGTGCATTGACCAGCTTCACGAACGCTTCCACCTGTGCTTTGGTGTCCTCTGCGGTTGTACCTACGACCATGTCCAGAATGTCCTGTGTAGCGTCCATGCCCTGCTCCTTTAGAATCTCCCCGGCAACCTTGCCCAGTGCGATTTTCTGAAGCTGTGCCTCCATTTCCGCAATTCTCCGGTCCTTCTGCTCTGATTCATAGGCGGCTTTCTGCTCTGCGTTCATTTTCGCCAGCTTGACCGCTTCCGCTTTGGCATCCTCAATAGCTTTATCGGTCTTTTCGCTCCATTTTGCGTACTTCTGACCGATGATTTTATCAAGGTCCGCATCCGAATACTTCTTTTCCGGCTCTGCTCCGCCTTTCGGCTCGGTCTGAGTGCTCGGCTCGGTATTCGGTTCAGTGTTTGTGCTGTTCTGATTGTTCATTTCTTCTGACATAATTTCCTCCATTTGTTTTACATCACAATGCTTGATATTCCATACAGTTTAATGTCGTGAATGCTTGGACACACCCGAAAAAGGGTATATAAAAAATCGCCCTGTAATGAGCGATTTTTATTCAAAGGTATAATTATTGAGCTTACATTTTGAAGTTGTTGTAGAGCTTTTAAATGTGTTTTGAGACTATTTCAAGAACTCTGGTACTTCTTCCGGTTTAACCGGGTCCGGAGAACCTGCATGTACCCATATAGCGTGTTTATATTCGTCTCCATGAACGAATATGAAATCATCTCCTTCCACCTTGTATATTATCGGTCTTCCATAAAGCTTTGGCTCTACGGTATAAAGCATATAGTAATTATCATAGATATTCGTAAAATGGAATTCTACCCCTTTCAAAATTCCACGCTTTTTATACCATTCTTCTAGTCTTTCGGCATCTGTCATTTTTTATGCTCCTTCATGATTCCACCGGCGTAATTGCTCATTGACAATTTATCGTCCAATCTAAATAGTCGGTTTTTGAATTTGCCATGCTCTTTGAGTTCTTCAAGAAAATCACGCCCCTTGAACATTGTGTTCGTTTGAGGGTCATACATTCTCAACTTTCCATTTTCCTTGAATACCACAACCATGTGCCCGGAACCCTTTTCATGGAAATAACTCCATGAAAACCTCTGTCCTTCTCCGATGATTTCATTCATCCAGTTTGCCATTTCAAGAGAATTCATGTTTGCCTTTGGTGGCTTTATGGTATCACTTTCCCGGCAAGCTATACCGTCAGCCTTCTTCCAAAAATTCCATTCACCACCCGCAAGAACTTCCTGCTCTAGTGTTCCCCTTGGTAATGCTTCCACGTTGTACCCTCTTCGCCTCAGCTCATATACCGGAACACATGATTGACAGTTTATAGAGTATGGGTCACCATCTATTCCATTATGATTTGGATTGCAGTTACCGGAATCCGCTTCTTCATGTGTCATTGGTTTCCCTAATACCGATTCTAGCACCAAACTACCTGCTTTGTAAATTCCAATCGGAGTGCCACCACCGGAGGGGCTTCCGATATCCTCATTCTCTCCGTTTCCGAATGAATCCAACCACTTCTGATATTCTTCTTCATCCTCATATGGTGCCGTCCTACATCTGCAATTCGGATGCATAGGCGGCGCATTCTCCGCCGGTTGAAAATCCGATATTTTGAAGTGCTTTTTGTTCAATGCGTTGCAGATTTCACACGATGCCGTGCCATATGCTAGGAATTCGAACTCTTCCCATCCGTTCGCCTTGTACGAATCAATCTGAGCCTGTGTCTGCACCCGGACCATTTCAGTCCGAACTAGGCGCTTTGCTTCCCTTGCCGATACATTGAAATCCTTCCGAATCTCCGCCGCAAGACTTTGATAGCTCTTACCACCAATCAAGCCTTTTGTGAGTATCGTGGAGAGCTTATTTCGTAAGGCTTCCTGATTGCTCCATATGCGTTCGCTGAATGTGGCATTCATGAAAGACTGCCCCACTAGGCTTTTAGCTCTTTCGGATGCGCCTTTCACGCCGTTCCCTAAGATTCCCGCTTGCCGCTCGAACTCCTTCACGGCTTCCTCGGTCAGTCTTTCGCCGGTCAGCTTTTCGAGGTCGTCGAACCCGTCTATCATATGCAGTCCGATATCCGCCTTTAGAAGCTCCAGCCGATTAATCCGCATGGTTGCATTATACAGCCGCATCAGCTCGTTTGCTTCGTCGCTGAAATCACGGTCCTTAACCATTTTTGCAGCCCTTGCCTCAAAAGCCTTAACATCGAACTTTGACACTCTCTTTTTGGCTTCCGCTAGGCTGATTCCCTCTTTATCGGCGTACCGCTGATAGAATGATTCAATTTCTTTTTGGATTTCCGGGACCATCCGCTCGTAAATCTGCTGAATTTCGGCATCGACGTTTTGCATTGTATGCTCATTGATAACCGCCTGCCGGTCCTCTCTACTTCTCCAGTAGTCCCGGTTCTCCTTCGTCTTCGCCAGAAATATTTCCTGCGTTGTTTTCGCCATTTACTGCCCCCATGGTCTGTTGATACATGCTCAACTGCTGCATCTGCTCCTTTTCTTCCTTTTCCATCTTTTCAATTTCCTTCTTCACGTCCGGAACGATGGAGAGCACGGATAGCTGCGTTTCCTTTGACACGATACCTTCAAGCTGTGAAGCGGTCTGTGCTTCCTCTTGCAGGTTCTTTGGAAGATTCCGGGTAAACTTGATATCGATATCCCGCCACGCGTCTCTGTCAGCCACGTTGGTTGATAGGCTTGACCAAATCTTGAAGCGCTTCCTGAGGCTTTTTTCTATCTTCCGGTCGAATGTCACGGCGAGATTGCTCATTGCCTGCAACTTGTAAGCCAAAGCTACACCGGAGCTTGCGTTTCCGAACTGCTCGTCTGAGATGTTCGCCACCATAGAAATCTGATATATCAGATTTTCAAGTCGGTTCAGCAGATTTTCCTGTGTGCCGTCTGCCGTTGGCTTTGTCATGAACTGAACCAAGATATCCTTTGCGTTATCCGTGCCGTAAAGGTTGATGATTCGGTTGTCCCGGATGCGGTACACGTCCTCATCGTCTAATTCCGAACCGATGACAGCCAAATAAGCCTCCGCAAAAGCATCAACATCATTTGCCTTCTCTCCCAGTGTCCTGTTGTACGTCTCCACCAGTCCAGCCACGCCCTCGAAAAGTCCGATGCGCTCCTCGTTAAGTCTCCACTCATCACAAGGAATTAAGCTATATGGATTATCTTTTCTATCAACGAATTTCCCGTTATCAAAGTAATAAAGCGTGTCTGCCGTGGCTGCAAGACCGTAAAGCACGCCATTGTTCACGCCGTCCACCGTGTGCCGCCCATACAGAATCATCATCAGTCCCCGGCGCTGTACTGTATCATCGAAAATACAAAAAAGTTCTTTCGGATTATAGGCAACCACTTTGGTATTGGTCTCTTCGTCCTGATAGAAGAACTCCCATGCGTGCCCATATATGCAGCACATTTTCGCCATTTCCGAATCATGGTCGTTCATTTCGTTGTTCCGGTAGAATTCTTTCAGCCGTTCATCCTCTGAGTCTTCCGGTGCTGTGCACTTAATCGGCACGCCGTAGGCATAGCCTAGGAAGGTGTCAGTGATGTATCGGGGGAAATTTACCGCCAGTCTGTTATCCGGCTTCCAATTCTCTTTTTCCGGCTGCCTGAAGACGTCGTGAAACCCCTTGTAAAGGTTTTCAAGATATTCATAGCGCTTGAATTTGCTCTCGTGCTTATTGATGTACCCCTCAATCAACTGAGGCGTGATGTGCTCCAGTATTGATGGGTCCGCCGTAATCGGCTTTGGTAATTCATATGGTCTTTTGGTGTACATTAGATTCCCTCTTTGAATCCCTTAACTTTAACTTTTTCCTGTCTCATAATCGTGTAAGTGAAATACCGCATCGCATCCATGCAGTGGTCATGCTCTTTCAGCGGTCTATCCTCTCCGGCATCCGCTGACTTCAAATCCCACATGTACGAATGGAACTCCCGAATGGTATTCACGCAATCAGAAACGAACATCAGTTCTCCTCTTCCAAGTGCTGTTGACGTGTACCGGATGCCGTCCAGTACGTCGTTCATTCCACGCTTGACCGTGTATCCGTTCCTCCTGAGTTCGGCAATAAAAGAAGTGGCTGACGGGTCAACGATAATCCTTTTCGGTATCGTGCCGTCTAGCCACGCCTTCATATCTTGAACGAATTCCGCATCCGTCTTTTGCTTTAGGTTTGCCCTTCCTGAATAGCAATACTCCCGAATGCATGTCCATATGCCTTTTATTTTCGCCCACATAAGGAAAACAGTTGCATTCTGTATTCCGTAGTCGCACGACACGTAAACGTCGCCCACGGGCTTATATTTCTCTTTTGTAACGTGCCTGTTTTCACTGAACATATCATAGATAATACCCTCCGCTGCTACCCACTCTCCGAGGATATAGCGCCGATAGAACACGCCTTGATACATGCTCCGGTATCTATCTTTGATATGCTCCGATAGGCTCCGGTTGTCGTCTAATTCAAAGTGCAAATACAAAAGATTCTTTTCTTCTTTCCGGTCTATCCAGTTCACCTTGAACCAGTGGAACGGCGTTGAAGGGTTGCAGTTAAACCACCACTTAGAACCCTCTACAGAACAACGTGCTGTTGCCTGATTCACGAATGATTCAGGCATCAGTGCCACTTCGTCGAATAGGACCCCCGCAAGCGTTACGCCCTGAATAAGGTTCTGTGAGCTTTCGTCTTTTCCGCCGAATAAGTAGAATGTGTTCACGTTGTCGCCGTGCCGAACCGTCCACTTGTTTTCGATGCGGCTCTCTGATATCTCGTAGCCCATATCCGGTAAAACATTCTGCATTGGTGACAGCACATTTCTTCTTAGCGCTCCTAAAGTCTTGCCGCATATGGCGAACTGTTCCCCCTCGAATGATTCCATCGCCCACATGATGAAGCTTGTTCCCATCGCTACGGTCTTACCGGAACGGATGGAACCATCCGCAATGATTCCGTCCATATCGGAATACTTGCTACCGCTATTCCACCATGAGAAGATGTTGAACTGTTTCGGGCTTAATGGCTGCCACTTGAACATTGCTCCACTTCCTCGACTGCTGCGTTCAGTGCTTCGATGAATCCGTTATCCACGGCTACATCCATTCTCTGTTCGTTCGTCGGTCTGTTTCCGCTGGTGTCCCTGATGAACTCTGCCGCTCTGATATCACCTTTCAGCGCCTTCTGTGCCTGCTTCAAGATGATTGCATCCTGAACTGTGATATTCTTCCCATTGGCTGCTGCCATGCTCTGAATGTCTTCAAGGGCGGTTACTGTTCCATCCTTGAGGGTTAACCCTAGAATCATCTCAGCGGTCTCTTTCATCGCCTTCTTCTCTTTGCGGACCTTGCCCGATTTGATGCCGCCCTTTTTGCCTCTTTTCCTTGCTTCGCTCGTGCTTGTTGGCGGTTTTAGATTTTCTGTTGTTGCCATTTATCTAATTACCTTTCTTATTTTTGCATTATAAAAGGGACACCGTTTAGAAGTCCCTTTCACGATTGCTATTTGCTTTTCTTTTTCTCTTCTTCGTCGTCCTCGTCATCGGCGAACTCTCCGAGCTTGTATTTCTTCCGCAATTCCTTTGGAATGTAATCTACCGGCTCCGAATAAGTGATTTCTGCGTTCTTTTTCATTGTTTACCTCCTTATAATCCAAAACGTTTGTCTAATGCATTAACAATAGCGATACTTTCCCTCTTGGCTCTTCCGCCGTTGCAGTAAACATCGGCGAACGCTTCTGCTACTGCTTCCGCATTGCTTGCCGTTGCATATCTGCTGATTTTGGATGCCATTTTCACGACACCTCTATGACCTGTCTCTTTTCTTGCCTCTTTTACGATTTCATCCGCCATAGCATCCAGTGACTTGCCGTGTCGTTTACCTGCCGCTTCTGTCAGCTTGTGCCCGTATTCATGCGCTGCCACTGCCTGCAATCCTGTTTTCTTTCCTCTTGACGGATGGAACCCGTCTTTGCTTGATTCATCCATGACTTTGTCCATTTTCTTCGAATCCAGATATTTCTTATTAATGCCGATTTCGTCATCTCCAAAGAATCCGAGAACGCCACCCTTACCCGCTTTTTCTTTAATCGTTGCAGCCGCTAAATTCCCAATGTCTTCTCCGTATTTGTCGTGTACGTCTTTCCCGACCGACAGCATTTCGTCGACTTCTCTTGGACTGCCCTCTCTCATACTAACAAGGTCTTCCAGACTCTCTATGTCTTCAAGGTTTACCTTGCCTCCGCCGGGATATCTGCCGCTTTCCGATGATGCTCCTCTTCCACCCATATTATACCACATCTCCCTTCTGTTTCATTCGTTCGGTTGTCTTATTTTTGTAATATATTACTTCCGTATCGCCATAATCATATGGAACTTTGCCGCCGTAAACCAACAGCCTTTTCGGCTGCAACCTCAGCAGCATTTCATCCATTCCATCTTTCCAAACTCCAAAGTTATAATCTTCTTTCTTGATTCCGATGGTTGAGATGGACAGTGTAGCTCTCTCCGGCAGTCCGTCAAAACAGAAGTCATAGCTGTTGTCCCTGCACCAACTAACCGTAGGAATAACGATAATCCCACGCCTCTGTGCCATCTGACCGATAAGCCTGCTCCGGTACGTGTTCCATATCTGCATTGCTATAGGCATTTCTGTATACAAACTGAAATCCGGCGTTAACATGCAATCAAAATTTCTTATCTTGTCTAAGTATTCATTCGGGCAATTCCATATTCTTTCGAACTGATAATCATCAACGTAGAAGTGTACCCCGTTGTCATAGTCATTGCTTGTTAGCATGTAATTGAACGGTATCAGGTCTTTGGGAACGTAATCTACCGGGTCCAGTCTCGGAATATCATAGTCGCCAACCGCATTGAATTGGTTATACTCCGATAGGTTATAGGCGTTCCCGGTCCGTTCTCTTTCGTTGTGTTTTTCTTCCGGTTCTTCATCCTCTTCATCATCCGTGAATTCAAAACCGAATTCATCCATGTCAATGTTGAGAATTTGGTTCAGTTCTTCATCCAACAATTCAAAGTCCCATTCTGACGACTCCGAAACCTTGTTATCCGCAAGCCTATAGGCTTTTGCCTGTTCGTCTGTGAGAGTATCCGCAATTATCACCGGGACTTCTTTCAACTTTAATTTTTTCGCCGCCTTGAGTCTTGTATGACCGGCAATAACAACCATATCCTTGTCAACGACGATTGGCTGCTGGAATCCGAATTCCTTAATCGAGTTCGCCACAAACTCCACCGACTCATCATTCCTTCGAGGGTTCTTATCATACGGCTTCACGCTTCCGGTTTTGACATTTTTTATATCCATATGCCTCTCCAATTTTTGCATAAAAAAATCCGCCTCCCGGCGGGAACCAAATAAAATAGCCGGAACGAATTAACGCCCCGACTATTGTTCTGTCTATCCTAGCACACTGTCTTGGTATGCATCGGTTATTTTTTGAGCTTCGTCCTGATAAACATCAGTCAACTTGTTCATCCACTCATTGTACTTTTCTTCATCATCATTTTCCTTTACATGGATTGAAGCAAGTCTCTTTCCACCCTTTGTACAGATGTTTGCCAGCTTCTCTGTTTTCTTTGTACAGATGTTTGCCAGCTTGTTCATGTCAGATTCACCCTCAGCCTCTTTCTTGTACTCTTCAATCAGCCCCGGTGTAGCATCCTTCATCTTCTGGCTGTACTCCTTGTAGACGGATTCATAGGTTGGCTTTTTTTCTTCCGCCTTCTTTGTTTCCTTCGTACCGGAAGAACCGCATCCGGCTAACGTTGCAACCATAGCAACCATAATCAATGCAATAATTTTCTTTCTCATTGTTTTCTCCTCTCAAGTATAAAAGAAATATTCAATGTGATTATACCAACGATTGCTTTTGATTGCCACATGTTTTTGAGAATTCCGTGCAAGAAAACGACCGCCATTCGGCGGTCGTCCTCGACTATTTCTTATTACACCATTTTAGAATTTTAGAAAGGACTGCTTATGTTCCACATACATGGTATACCATTGTAGGCGATTATTGGTGATTATCTATCCGAGCATATCCAGTACTTCTTTCTCTGTATCCGCATCCGGTACCCACGCTTCCAGTTCGCTGTCCCACTCACAGAATGCGCCGTATACTCGGAATTCTCCCGCCGGGTCCTCAATGTATGTTCCCCGGTCGCCATCATTCATGGATTCCCACGCCTTCCAACAGTACGCCCGGGCATCGTCTTCGTCCCGGAAGGTTTTACCGGAGCCGCTTCCCCAGCGGTCCCGGTATTCCCGGAAGAAATACGCATAGCACTTCACCTTCTCCAGCGCCTCTGCCTTCTCCAGCAATTCCAACACGTATTCTTGCGGGTTGCCGTAGCCGTACTCCCACGCCTCTATCGTCTTCTGTTTGATTCCGTACTTCTCGCCGAATGCCCGGCGGCTCAGTCCGGACTGTTCCCGGATTCTTCTCGCCCAGTCTGCCCGGGATGGTTCTTCTAGCTTATTGTTCTCTTTCATTTTTCAGCTCCTTGTTTGTGCGGCGGGGCTTTCGCCCAGCCCAAAAACCGCACGGAACGGCTTGAAGCTGCTCCGTGTGGTTTCGGATTCGTGCCTACTGGTTCATTCTTTTCATGATTTCTTCTTTAATCATTCCGAACCGTTTCTCTGCTCTGTCGATAGTTATTTGTTTGACCTCGTGCCCTATTGTCCGGTTTGCGTAATCATAAATCGTCATTGATTCAGATTCGAATTTTTCTAGCAGCTCTTCGTTTGTCATCTTTCCATATTTGTTCATTTTGCGCCCTCCTTGGTTTTCTAACCTAACTTTCCCGTATTATACCCTAAAATTTAGGTGAAGTCAATAGTTTTTCCTGATTTTTAGGATTCCTGAAATTGAATACACCCCCGGTACTTCCGGGGGTAAACATTTTGGTTGTATTAATTATTATTTTTGATGTTTTCTCCTAGCTGTTCTAACGCTTTCCTTCTAAGCAATCGCAAATGACTTTCTGAATAATGCAGCTCGTTGGCGGTATCCTCGCACTTTTCTCGGTCGCAGTATCTCCGCAGTAATAGGTCCCTGTATAATGGCGGCAATGTATCCAGCTCCGACAATATACTCTTCTTAAGTTCTATCCATTCTCCGGCTAATGTTTTGAGTCGCTCCTGCTCTTCCAGCAGCTCCACGACAGCCTCCTCCATCTTGTTACCGGTGACAGAATTCTGCACCTTGTCGGTGATGTTCAAAGACCCACAACATTGAGCTACATTCTCCAGTTCTTCTATCCGCTGCATACAAGTTTTGATTTCCCATTCCGCCTCGCCCAACTTCCGGAGCCTTGCATCCGCAATTTGTGCATATTCTGTCATCCGATACCTCCTATTCTATCGTCCCTATCTCATCCCTGTTCGCCCGCATGTACATTTCTACGGCAAACTTGATATTGTCGTAGTGCTCATCGCACATATCAAGCAGCCACTTTAGCTGACCAAGCGGCATCCGGACCGCATTTCCATTTTGGAATATTGCCACCTCTCTGTCACGGCAGGCAATCGTTACGTCGCCATCGTCTAATGAATAGATGAACGAGCCGTCTAAACGCTTCCGGACCTTTTCGGTGCTGATTCTATACCT
>JAFEHB010000619.1_pt1 | contig 21817 bp, 16 predicted proteins | sample 9267121 | NCBI WGS metagenome assembly JAFEHB01 (sample SAMN17103336, study PRJNA684904) | human gut metagenome | isolation source: diarrhea sample from child under the age of five | host: Homo sapiens | place: South Africa: Mafikeng, Mafikeng Provincial Hospital | collected 2019-09 | reverse complement strand
TCGAGGAACCGATCGATGAGCAGCGGCCCCCATGGCGTACCCCGCGCCGCGCAGCTCGATATCCTCTCCATAACTGGCAAAGTGACTAGCGAAGAGACGGCAGTGTTCTACACTGGTAGCCATGTCTATCGCATCAGTAGAGGCGCAAAAGCAACTCGACCGTATCGTGGCCCTCGGCTACCCGGACGTGGCGGATATGAGTGCCGCCGCATTCCGCGCGCTTGCCGAGCCGCTCATCGGCGCGCTCGAGCATTCCGATCTCGGCTCGAACATCCTACTGGTGCCTACGCGCGAGCTAGTCTCGCCCGAATCGCTGATTGCGCGAACCTCCATCAACCGCATGGCCGGCTTTACCACCATGCCTCCGCGAGACATCGCCAGCTTCCTGCCGCAAGACGGATTCATGCCGCCCGAAGGCCCGTTCTATCTGGTGGTCGATCCGCATACCGGCACCTGCTACATCAACCGCGAGCCCGACGTGGCCCGCAAGCTGATTGATTCCGACGAGCGTCTGCCGCTCACCCTCGAAGAAGGCTTGGCCATCGCCACCCAGCACCCTGAATGGCTGTTGGAAAAGAACGGTTTCAACCTGCTTGGCTCGCGCAGCGCGGACGGGCGCGTGCCGAGCATCTGGATGAGTCAGAACGCGCCGAGGCTCGGCGCCGTGTGGCCGAATTCCAAGCACACGTGGCTCGGCAACGCGTTCTGCATGGCCCGCCGCGGGGTGTCGCTGTTCCGATAGGGCCGGTGGGCCAAAATTCGGTGCTATCCTTCCTAGGGCAGATGGGGCGTTTTGCGGACATCTACTCGCCTTTCCGAGGGCAGTCGCATCGGCGCGTGGGGGCGCCCCGCCGTTGGAATATGGCGCAATATGAGGGGCCGATGCCCGTGGCGCGCCCGTTGAGGTGCCCTCGGAAGGCGGAGTAGATGTCCGCAGCGGCGGAGATCCGCCCTCGGAAAGTCAAGTGGCGGTCGAAGCGCGGGCCGACGGAACACGCTCGTTGCGCGGCGTTAACAGATTGGACATCAGACGTCTGATGATAGTAGAATAGAAATGCTCAGGCACCGGCATTTCAAGGAGGAAACCAGCATGCCATCATTCGTCGTCGGCGCATACGCGTCATTGCCCCAGGGGCGTGAAGCCCAGGAAACCTACTACGACCTGCTCGGCGAGCAGCCGTGGATCGAGGGCACCGAGCTGCCCTTCCCCGGCGACCTCGCGGACACCACCGACCGCATCTGGCTGGCCGGCCACCTGCCCAAGCGCTGGCGCGGCAACACCGTCACCGTCATCCCCGGCACCATGCAGCACGTGTGGAAGGACCCGAACTTCGGCCTCGCCAGCCCGGACGAGGACGGGCGCAAGGCCGCGCTCGCGTTCATGAAGCAGCTGCGCGAGGCGCTCGCCGACTTCGCCCAGTGGAGGGCCAGCCAGGACGTCAAGTTCATCGAAATCCACTCCGCGCCCACGAGGATCGCCAGCCGCGACGCCATGGCCGCCTCGCTCGAGGCCCTCGCGCAGCTGGACTGGTCCGGCGCCAAGCTGGTGATCGAGCACTGCGACAAGTACGTCGAGGGGCAGAAGCCGGAAAAGGGCTTCCTGCCGATTGAGGACGAGATCGCGCTGTGCGGGTCGGCCGGCATCGGGCTCACCGTCAACTGGGGACGCTCGGTGGTGGAGGGGCGCACGCCCGAAACCGCCGTGGCGCACGTGGAGGCCGCCGCGAAGGCCGGCGTGCTGAGCGGCCTCATGTTCTCCGGCGCCGGCCCGGAGGAGACCCAGTACGGCTACGGCTGGATCGACGGCCACCTGCCCATGAACCCGGACGAGCCGACCTCGCTCATGGACGCCGCCGCCATCAAGGCCGCCGTGCGCGCCGCCGGGGCGCAGGAGCGCCCGCTCGACTATCTGGGCGCCAAGGTGTGCGTGCCCAAGGACGCGACGGTCGAGGAGCGCCTCGACTATCTCGCGCGCATCCACGAGGCGGTCGTCGCATGAGCGCGGGGGCGGCGCCCACCTACCTCGCCTTCGACATCGGCGGCACCAAGGTCGCCTCGGGATTCGTGACGTTGCCCGCAAACGCAAACGCGGGCGCGGACGGCAGGCCCGAGGTGACGGCCCGCTGTGAAATCCCGACCGAGGCCGCGCGCGGCGGCGAGGACCTGAAGAACCGCATCGTCGCCTTCGCCGTCCGCCAGCTTGAGCGCGCCGAGGCCGAGGGCGTGGCGATCGCCGGCGTCGGCATCGCGGCGGCAGGCGTGCCGGACAGCGAAACCGGCGAGATCGTCTCCGCCACGGACATCCTGCCCGGCTGGCGCGGCCAGCGCATCTACGACGCGTTCGCGGCCGTGACCGACCTGCCGGTGCACATGATCGGCGACGTGGGCGCGCACGGTCTGGGCGAGGCGACGTACGGCGCCGGACGCGGCAGGGGCGTGGTGCTCTCGATCGGCGTGGGCACCGGCATCGGCGGCGCGATCGTGGTGGATGGCGCCCTGTTCACCGGCGCGCACGGCGTGGCCGGCCACGCGGGGCACGTGCCGAGCGCGCTGGGCCGCGGATTCCTATGCTCGTGCGGCACCCTCGAGGGGCACATCGAGCCGGTCGCGTCCGGCACGGGGCTGAAGGACCTCTACAATCGGCGCTGCGAGGAGGCCGGCGACGAGAACCTCCCGGCTGCGGACGGCGCCGAGGTGGCCGCCCGCACGGCCGCGGGGGAGGAGCTGGCCCGCCGCACGCTCACCGACAGCGCCCGCGCGCTCGGCGAATGCGTCGGCGGCATGGGCAACCTCATCGACCCGGACGTGATCGTGGTCTCCGGCTCGGTCGTCAAGGCCGGTCCGATCTGGTGGGACGCCCTGCGCGCCGGGTTCGCCGATTCGGCGCTCGCGCTCGTCAAGCCGACGCCGCTCGTCGAGGGCGAGCTCGGAGGGGCGGCGCCGCTGATCGGCGCGGCGGCGGCTGTCCACCGGCGCATCGGCGCGCCGGGCGACGCGCGATAGACAAGATGCAACAACAGGAAGGAACCAGCATGCATCAGGCAATCGAGAAGATCAGGGGCGGCCTCGTGGTGAGCTGCCAGGCGTACCCGGGCGAGCCGCTGCGCCACCCGGAGACCATGGCGCAGATGGCCATGGCGGCCGTGGAGGGCGGGGCCGTGGGCATCCGCTGCCAGGGCCTCGCGGACATCGCGGCCATCAAGGGCCAGGTGAGCGTGCCGGTGATCGGCATCTGGAAGGACGGCGAGGAGGGCGTGTACATCACGCCGACCCTGCGCCATGCCCGCTGCTGTGCCGCCGCCGGAGCGGACATCATCGCGATCGACGCGACCGGACGCCCGCGACCGGACGGGCTGACCTACGCCGAGACCGTGCGCGCCCTGCACGACGAGGGCGTGATCGTGATGGCCGACTGCGGCAGCTTCGCCGACGCCGAGCGCGCCGTGGAGGCCGGCACCGACATCATCTCCACCACGCTGTCCGGCTACACCGGCGAGCGCCCCAAGACCGACGGTCCAGACTTCGAGCTGCTCGGCCAGATGATCGAGGCGTTCCCGGACGTGCCCGTGCTGTGCGAGGGTCGCATCCACACGCCTGACCAGCTGCATCAGGTCATGGCCGCCGGCGCGTGGGCCGCGGTGGTGGGCACGGCGATCACGCATCCGACGACCATCACGCGCTGGTTCGAGGCGAAGCTGTGAGCGGGGCGGGGCGCATGCTCAGCTTCATTGCAGCGGGCGATCCGAATCGTCCCCTTGTCGTCCTGCTGCACGGCGTGTGCGACGCGGCGATTGCCTGGTCCGACTACATCGACTATCTCAGTCATGATTTTCGCGTGGTTGCGGTCGATATGCTGGGGCATGGCCTGTCGCCGCGATATGCCGATGCTCAACTCCGACATCCATTCGAATCCGCGTATGAGGCGTTTGAGGAGACCGTTGAATATCTTGAACACGTCCACGGTGGCAGGGCGATCATGATCGGGCATTCCATGGGAGGTGCGATTGTGACGATGCTGGTCAGGCGTCGTCCCGATCTTTGCCTCGGTGCAGTGGTCGAGGATCCCGCATGGCTGAACGATGAGCAGCGACAGCGGTATGTGGACAACGCGCCGGCCAATGCGGCGTTGCTGCACGACTGGGCATCCGACCCGGCCAACGCGATCCGTCACAATCAGACGCGTCGTCCGAATTGGCCGGCGGAGGATCATATAGGCTGGGCCTATGGGCAGAACCGATGTGATCCGCGATTGGAGCTCACCGGCGTTGTCAGCTTCGCGGAGGACTGGCATCAGGTGGTGTCCTCGATAGAGGTGCCCTTGGTGGTGGTCTCGTCCGACGATCCCTCAGATCTCGTGGGTGTGCGCGGGCTGGAGGAAGTCAGGGCCATGGGGAAGCCGAACCTTGAAACGGTGTTCATTCCCGGGTGTGAGCACGGTCTGCGCAGGACTGACATTGCCGCGTTCAATCAGGCGGTTACGCCCATACTGCACCGCTGGGCCGCATGTGAATCTCATGTTTCCGGCGAAATATAAGTTGTCTGATGTCTTAACACTGTGGTTACCGCGGTTTGAGACCGTTGCATTGCAAGGAAAAAACGTGGTAGCTGCACTCATAAGACGGCTGATGAAACTTGCAATCAGACATCAGATGTCATATGATTAAGAAAGATTCGATTGGACAGAGAATCGAATCCTGATTCAGTTATCACTCAACGAAGAGGAGAAACCGATGTACTCGTGGAAGACCCGAATGGCCAAGACCGCCGCTACGGTATTGGCCGGCGCGCTCGCCTTGAGCGGCTGCGGTGGAGGAACCGGCACGACGAACGCCAAGGGGGGGGGTCCCTCCGTCGCGGACACCATCACCGCGCAGGTGGCGTACAGCAGCCGTGACTTCAATCCGCTGTCCACGTCCATGGCCCTGCCGATGGCCGGCAACTGGCATGTGACCGAGGCGCTGTACACGCTGCAGATGTCCGACTATTCGTTGGTCTCCGGCTTGGCCGCCGGCGAACCGGAGAAGATCTCCGACACCGAATACGTCATCACGATCCGCGATGGCGCCAAGTTCTCGGACGGTAACGCCGTGACCGCCAACGACGTCAAGACCTCGTTCGAGCGCGTCATGGCGCCCGGCGGCGTTTACGCTCCGATGCTCTCGTTCATTGACTCGATCACCGCGCAGGGCGACAACAAGATTGACTTCAAGCTCAAGTACGCGTTCACCCTGTTCAAGGAGCGCATGTCGCTGGTACACATCGTTCCGGCCAGTCAGAGCGACGCGGACCTCAAGAAGATGCCGATCGGCTCCGGTCCGTGGAAGTACGTCGAGATCACCGATCAGCAGGTGAAGTTCGACAAGAACGAATATTACAACGGCGAATTCCCCGCGCAGGTCTCCCACATGGTGTGGAACGTGAATGTGGATGACACCGCCCGCGTCACCGCCATGCAGAACGGCAAGAGCGACATCATGGAGAACGTCCCCGCCAAGGCGTTCGACACCCTGAAGGCCGCCGGCGCCGACATCGAGACGGTGGATGGCTTCAATCAGGCGTTCATCATGTTCAACACCAAGCAGAAGCCGTTCGACGACAAGCGCGTGCGTCAGGCCGTGTTCTATGCGATCGACACCGAGAGCATGATCAAGAACCAGCTGTCCGGCGAGGCCAACATGGTCACCGGCTTCATGCCCGAGAGCTTCAAGGCCTATCACAAGGCCTCCAACGTGTATACCTACAACCCTGAGAAGGCCAAGGAGCTGCTCAAGGAGGCTGGTGTGTCCGAAGGCGTGAAGTTCACGCTCTACACCACGGATCAGACTTGGATCACCCAGCTGGCGCCGCAGATCAAGAACAACCTCGACGCGATCGGCTTCAACGTGGACATTCAGTCCATGAAGTCCTCCGCCCTGTTCCCGACCATCACCGATAAGGACGACGCCGACTTCTCTATGGTGCTTGGCCCCGGCGATCCGACCGTGTTCGGCAACGATCCCGACGTGCTGCTCAACTGGTGGTTCGGCGACACCGTCTGGACCAAGCAGCGCATGTTCTGGAACGGCTCCGACGGATACAACAAGCTGCATGAACTCATGGACAAGGCCGCCCGGTCCTCCGGCGACGAACAGCAGAGCTACTGGAGCGAGTGCTTCGACCTGCTCTCCGACGAGCTGCCGATGTACCCGCTGTTCCACCGCAAGCTTTCCACCGCCGTCAAGAAGAACGTGTTCAGCTCCTACACCCCGATTGGAACCACTGGCCTGTACTTCCTGAACTCCAAGCTGAACGGCTGATCCACACAAGTCATTCGCCATCACATCCCGAGGGCGCTGCTGCGCAAGCAGCGATGCTGACGCGGCGACGCCCTTATTTTGCGCAACCATCCATTTGAGGAGCATATAGAGTGGGCAATTTACTTCGTTTGTTGGGAAGACGATTGATATCCCTGCCGTTTGTGGCATTCGGCGTCGTTTTCCTCGTGTTCTTCCTGATGTCGTTCTCCCAATACGACCCCGCGGTCTCGGCTCTCGGCGAAAACGCCACGGCCGAGCAGCTTGCGGCATACCGCCACGAGATGGGCTTCGACCGATCGTGGGGCGAGCAGTTCCTGTCGTATCTCGGCGGCCTGTTCCAAGGCAACCTCGGCGTATACGGCGTGAACAAGGATTCCGTGTCTTCCCGCATCGCGACTGCTTTCCCGATCACGTTGCAGCTGACGTTCATAGCGCTGATCATCGCCGTGGTGTTTTCGGTGATTTTCGGTGTGCTCGCCGCCCTTTACCGTGACACGTGGGTCGATCAGGTCATCCGTGTGATTTCCATCATCGCCATCGCTACCCCGTCCTTCTGGCTGGGCGTGCTGCTGATCTACCTGCTGCAGATTAAGCTGGCCCTGCTGCCGGGTGCGGGCGAGCTCGTGCCGTTCAGCGTGGATCCCGGTGAATATCTGGCGCGCATGGCCATGCCCGCGTTCTCGCTGGGCTTCCCTGTCGCCGGACAGATGACCCGCATCATCCGAACCTCCATGGTCGAGGAACTGGATAAGGACTATGTACGCACCGCCATCGGCGCCGGCGTGCCCAAGCGCGTCGTCATTGCGCGCAACGTGTTCCGCAACGCCCTGATTACTCCGGTCACGGTGCTTGGTATGAAGATCGGCTACCTCATGGGCGGCGCCATCATCACCGAGATCATCTTCTCCCTGCCCGGCATGGGCACGGCGCTGTTCGAAGGCATCAACGGCAACGAGCCGATTCTCGTTCAGGGTGTGGTGCTGGTGGTGGCTCTCGCGTTCGTGATCATCAACATCATCGTTGACATGCTGTACGTGCTTATCAACCCGAGAATCAGGACGGTGTGACATGCTGTTTGGCAAACCCAAAGTCGTGGACGCGGTGTCGCGTCCCGGAGTGAAATTCAACCGTTTCAGCAAAATGACCATTGGATCCAGGCTCGCGTTGCTGTTTATCGCGCTGCTGGTCGTCGTGGCCGTCGCCGCGCCGGTGATCTCGCCGGAGGATCCTCTCGCCATTACCGTGAGCTATCAGTCTCCGACCGCCGAGCACCTGTTCGGCACCGATAACGTTGGGCGCGACGTGATGACCCGCGTGTTCTACGGCGCACGGTATTCGCTCGTCATCGGCCTGCTGTCCATCCTGTTCGCCTTGGTGCTGGGCGCGCTCATCGGCGCGATCGCGGCCGTGGCCCGCACGTGGATCTCGGAAATCATCATGCGCGTCATCGACGTGTTCATGTCCGTGCCGGGCATCGCCCTCGCCGCCGTGTTCGTCTCGATCCTCGGCCAGTCCATGTTCGGCATCATCGCAGCCATCGGCATCCTGTACGTGCCGCAGATCGCCCGCATCGTGCGCGCGAACATCATCAGCGAGTACGGCAAGGACTACGTGCGCGCGGTCATCGTCTCCGGCGCCCGCGCCCCGTGGATTCTCTACAAGCATGTGATGCGCAACATAGCCGCCCCGGTTATGGTGTTCACCACACTGTGCGTCGCCGACGCGATCGTGTTCGAGGCGTCCCTGTCCTTCATTAATCTGGGCATTCCGGAGCCGACCCCGACGTGGGGCAACATCCTGTCCTCCGCCAAGGAAGGCGTGATCTTCGGCTACTGGTGGCAGGCGCTGTTCCCGGGCCTGATGATCATGATCACCGTGCTGTGCCTCAACATCCTGTCCGAGGGCATCACCGACGCCATGGTGGCCGCTCCGACCGCGCCGATCAAGGAAACCGACGAAGACAAGGAAGCCAAGCGTGAGGAGGATCGTCTGCTCGTCGATCCAGTCGCCGCCTACGCCGCCCAGCGCGAGAGCCTGGAGGAATCCCTTGCCAAGCTGCGCGAGGCCGAAATGAAGCGCACCGACCGCTTCGAGCCCAAGAGCACCGAGCCGCCGGTCATCGAGGTCAAGGATTTGTGCATCAAGTTCCCGCGCCACGGCGACGTGAACGTGGTGGACCACGTGAGCTTCTCTGTGCGTCCCGGCGAGACCATGGGCCTCGTGGGCGAGTCCGGCTGCGGCAAGTCCATCACCTCGCTGGCCATCATGGGCCTGCTAGACCCAAAGGCCGAGATCAGCGGCGAGATCCTGTTCGACGGCAAGAACCTCGCCGGCATGGATCCCAAGGAGCACAACGCCCTACGCGGCCACGAGATCGCCATGATCTATCAGGACGCTCTCTCCTCGCTCAACCCGTCCATGCTCATCAAGGCGCAGATGAAGCAGCTCACCTCCCGCGGCGGCACCCGCAGCGCCGAGGAACTGCTCAAGCTCGTGGGCCTCGATCCGGAGCGCACGCTGGAGTCCTACCCGCACGAGCTGTCCGGCGGCCAGCGCCAGCGCGTGCTCATCGCCATGGCCCTGACCCGCGACCCGAAGCTGGTCGTCGCCGACGAGCCCACCACCGCCCTCGACGTGACCGTGCAGAAGCAGGTCATCGACCTGCTCAACGAGCTGCGCGAGAAGCTCGGCTTCGCGATGATCTTCGTCTCCCACGACCTCGCCCTCGTGGCCAAGGTGGCACACTCCATCACCGTCATGTACGCTGGCCAGGTCGTCGAGCAGGGCTCCACCAAGGAGATCCTCACCGACCCCCGCCACGAGTACACCCGCGGCCTGCTCGGTGCCGTCACCTCCATCGAGGCCGGCGCCGGAAGGCTCCACCAGGTGCCCGGCACCGTGCCGTCCCCGGCGGACTTCCCGAAGGGCGACCGCTTCGCGCCGCGCTCCAGCCATCCGACGGTGGGCCTTAACACCCGCCCGATCTTCAAGCAGGTGCCCGGCACGTACCACTTCTACGCGGCCCTGCCCGACGACGCGGACGTCACGCCCGCCGCTGACGCCCCGACAGCCATCAGCAAGGAAGGAGGTGCCCGATGAGCAAGGATCCGAACGTGCCGATCATCGAGCTCAAGGACGTCGAGGTGGTCTTCACCACCCGAGCCGGCTCAATTCTGCATCCAAACAAGGTCAAGGCAGTCAACAAGGTGAATCTGCGCCTGATGCCGGGCAAGACCATCGGCATCGTTGGCGAGTCCGGCTGCGGCAAGTCCACTACGGCCAACGTGATGTGCGGCCTGCAGCAGGCCACCTCCGGCCAGGTGCTGTTCAAGGGCCAGGACGTGACCCACCGCACCGCCAAGGAGCGCATGGAGATCGGTCGCGTGGTGTCCGTGGTCTTCCAGGACCCGGCCACCGCGCTGAATGCCCGCATGAGCGTCATCGACCAGCTCATCGACCCGCTCGTCGTGCACAAGCTCGGCGACAAGGCGAGCCGAGACAAGCACGCCCACGAATTGCTGCGGATGGTGGGATTGCCGGAGTCCGCTCTGTACGCATTGCCGGGCCAGCTCTCCGGCGGCCAGCGTCAGCGCGTCGCCATCGCCCGCGCCCTGTCGCTCAATCCGGATGCGATCATCGCCGACGAGCCGACCTCCGCGCTGGACGTGTCCGTGCGCGCGCAGATCCTCAACCTGTTGTCGGATCTCAAGAAGTCGCTGGGTTTGTCCTTGGTGTTCATCAGCCATGACATCCAGACCGTCCGCTATGTGTCCGACGAAATCGTGGTGATGAACCACGGAACCATTGTGGAGCGCGGAGCGGCTTACGACGTGCTGAACAATCCGCAGGATTCGTACACCAAGCTGCTGCTGGGCGCCGCGCCCTCGCTGCTGCACCCGACCGCGGAGGAATGTCGGTAAGCCGACGATTCACCGTTTCGCCATTCCGCCGTTGGCCTCCTTCAACGGGGCCGACGGCAATGGCCGACCATTATCCGAATAACTTGATTTTGTAAAGGAACCACCATCATGACAACACAATTCCGCGGGGTCATCCCCCCGGTCGTCACCCCGCTCACCGCCGACGGCGAAGTCGACAAGGTCAGCTTCGCGCGCTCGCTCAACCGCATGATCGACGCTGGCGTCGATGGCCTGTTCACGCTCGGCTCCTCCGGCGAGGTCGCGTTCAGCACCGACGCCCGCCGCCGCGAGATCATCCAGACCGTCATGGAGATCGTCGACGGCCGCGTGCCCGTGTTCGTCGGCTGCATCGACACCGAGACCAACCGTGTGATCGAGCACGCCAAGGAGGCGAAGGAGCTCGGCGCGTCCGCGATCGTGGCCACCTGCCCGTTCTACGCGCTCGGCGGCCTGCCGGAGATCGAGCGCCACTTCCGCCTCATCCACGAGGCCGTGCCCGAGCTGCCGCTGTTCGCCTACGACATCCCCGTGTGCGTGCACACCAAGCTGCCTGGCGGCCTGCTCGTCAAGCTTGGCCAGGAGGGCGTGCTCGCCGGCGTGAAGGACTCCTCCAACGACGACGTGGCCTTCCGCTTCCTCGTGGACGACAACGCCAAGGCCGGCCACCCGCTCACGCTGCTCACCGGCCAAGAGGTCGTGGTGGACGGCGCCTACATGGCCGGCGCCGACGGCTCCGTGCCGGGACTCGCCAACGTGGAGGCCACCGGCTACGTGCGCATGTGGAAGGCCACCGAGGCCGGCGACTGGGCCACCGTCAAGAAGGAGCAGGACTGGCTGGCCGCGCTCATGCGCATCGTCACCGTGCCGCAGGGCGTCGCGGGCTTCGGCTCCGGCGTGGGCGCGTTCAAGACCGCCATGGCGCTGCTCGGCGTGTTCGACACCAACCAGATGCCCAACCCGGTCCTGCCGCTCAAGGGCGAGAACGTCAAGCGCATCGCCGCCGTGCTCGAGGAGTGCGGCATGACGCTCGCCCGCACGCCCGAGGAAGTCTCCGCCTCCACCGAGGCCTGACGTCAAGGTCTGAAAGGAAAACACCATGGCAGAAGTCATCATCGTCAAGAACCAGGAGGAGGCCGGAGAGCTGTACGGACGCTCGGTCGCGGACCTCATCAAGGCCAAGCCGAACGCGGTGCTGGGACTCGCCACCGGCTCCAGCCCGCTGGCCGCCTACCAGGCGCTTGCCGAGATCGTCAAGGAGGAGTCGATCGACGTCTCCCAGGTGCAGGGCTTCGCACTGGACGAGTACATCGGCCTGCCGCTGACCCACCCGGAGTCCTACCACGCGACCATCCACCGCACGGTCGTCGAGCCCTTGGGGCTCGACCCGGCCAAGGTCCACGTGCCCGGCGACGTGCTCAACGGCACCTCGCTCGAGGACGGCGAGAAGGTCGCGGGCGCCGGCGCCGCCTACGACGCGGCGATCGAGGCCGCGGGCGGCATCGACGTGCAGATCCTCGGCATCGGTACCGACGGCCATGTGGGCTTCAACGAGCCTGGCTCGTCGCTCGCCTCCGGCACGCGCGTCAAGACGCTCACCGAACGGACCCGCATCGACAACGCGCGCTTCTTCGACAACGACATCAACCAGGTGCCCACGCACTGCATCACGCAGGGCATCGGCACGATCATGAAGGCCCGCCACCTCGTGCTGCTCGCGTTCGGCGCGGGCAAGGCCGAGGCGGTCGCGGAGACCGTGGAGGGCGGCATCAGCTCGTTCTGCCCGGCCTCGGCGCTCCAGATGCACCCGCACGCCACGATCATCGTGGACGAGGAGGCCGCCAGCCGCCTGCGCAACAAGGACTACTACCGGTACTCGTTCGAGCACAAGCCGGCCTGGCAGACGATCTGACCGCACGTGGTCCCGGTTCCCTTCGTTGGGACCGGGACCACGGCGTTACATCTGAAGGAAGGCAATATGACCGAAACTCGTGAACAGGTCGTCGCTCGCGTGACGGCGGCCGTGGAAGGCGCGGCGGACGGCGCGTTCGACTTCGACCGGCCGAACCCGGTCACCGGCGCGCCGCTGGGCCTCGTCGCCCCCCGGCCGCGCCGCCGACCTGCTGATCACCGACCCGGGCACGCTGGCGGTGAAGCACGTCTGGTGCGCTGGCCGCCGCGTGAGCTGAGCGGGCTGGGCCGGACGGTTTGACCGGACGGTCCGCCCGCTGGATTGCTTGCAACGATGCAGGATAGTTAAACAGGAAACGTAATACGAAAGGTACTCCCATGTCGCATATTCCCAATCAAATCCACCAGACATGGAACAGTGCGCTGCTTCCGGAACAGGGGGGAACGCTGCATGCGGCGTTCCACGTCGCCACGGACGGCATGCTGCTGGAAGCGCGAAACGCCGAACGCGTCGCGCTGGCGGTCACGGTTTCCCGCGGGTCGCTGGTCGTCGAAGCGCCCGAAGACCATATTGTGCTGGACGTCGAAGACACCTACGGCGTGCAGTTCGGCGGTGTCCACGACCTTCATATCACCTTCGGCGATTTTGGCACGCGAATCTATCTGGATGGCTATCAGGCCTTCGCCTGCGCGACCAACATTTGCCCGTCGAAGTATGCGCAGGCTGGCGTCTTCCACTGCGCCAATGAAGCGCATATCGGCGTTGAGCGGCTGGAATGCTTCTCGGAGGCTTGGACTTCGGAGCGTATTCAGGGCAGCGTTCCCGTGCCGCAGCCGGATATTGAGTTTGCCGCGGCCTATTTGGCGGACAAGGATGTGAAGACGCTGCACGGCGTGACCGACGGCACGATCTACGCGCAGTTCCGCGTACGTGGCGTCGGACAGTTCGGCACGATTCTTGCGGCGCGCGATGACGATCGCCAGATCATGAACGTGGACATTGACGATGACGGCTTTGTGTACCGCGCTTTCGTCAAAGGACAGTGGTGTGAGTATCGCGCCCACGGCGATTGGAACGATGGCGGGTGGCATGATCTGGTCATCCGCGCATTCCGCGGTGCGGTGGACATCTATGTTGATGGCAACATGGAAACGCATCAGCCCGGTCAGGTGTTCTTCGGTGATCTCGAGGGGCTGAGCTACGTGTCGATCGGCGAGGACACGGCCGGTGTGCGGTTGTGCGGCGAAGTTCGCGGCGGCGGTCTGTTCCTGTATCCTCTGGGAGAAGGGCAGATTCGCAAAATCTCCGACGTGCCGCCCACCACCGATACCGCGTTGTTCGACAAAGGATATGAAGGATCCGCAAGCTACCGCATCCCGTCTTTGGTGACTACGCCCTCCGGTGTGACGATTGCCGGTGCCGACCAACGTGTGGTCATCTCCAACGATGCCCCCAATGAGATCCATTTCGTTGTCCGCCGCTCCTTGGATAGCGGACAGACGTGGCTGCCGCTGCAAACCGTCATCGCCTTTCCCGGTGATGGGCTGGATGGCGCGAGCGTCATCGACTCATGCATCGTCTGTGATCGTGAGACAGGCCGTGTGACGGTCGTCATTGACCATTTTCCGGGCGGTCGAGGCTTCGCCAACGTTGAAAAGGGCTTGGGGCTGGATGCCCGGGGGCGGCTCATCCTGCACGATGGCGAGGGGGCGGAATACCTGCTCCAACCTGATGGTGCGGTAACGTCCTTGGACGGAGAAGCCACGTCATACCGTGTGGATGAGGATGGCAATGTCACACGCGATGGTGAGTCCGCGGGCAACATCTATCTCAAGGAGGGCGTCGACCCGCATGAAAGCCTGCTGACCGCGCGTACCAGCTATCTGGTGGAAGTGCATTCGGACGATGACGGCGAAACATGGTCCAAGCCCAGGCACATCAACCATATGGTCAAGGAAGGATGGATGGGTTTTCTGGGCACGTCGCCCGGCAACGGCATCCAGCTGAGCGCCGGCAAACATCGGGGGCGACTGCTCATCCCGTACTATTGCACCGGCACGAGCCCCAAGTTCAACGCAGGCGGCGCGCTGATCTCCGATGATGGTGGCCAGACGTGGCGCAGAGGCAAAGCCATCAACGAGGGGCGCGTAGTCAACGGCAAGGTCGTGGACGAACGGGACGTGCGCGATGACGATGCCACCACGCACGAATCGGTGTTCGTGGAACGGGCCAACGGCGATGTGCTGTGCCTGTTCCGCAATCAACATCATCTGGGCAGGGTCGGCAAGGCCGTTAGCCATGATGGTGGTGATACATGGGAAACCGTTGAGTTCGATCCCGATCTGCCGGACATCTTCAGCCAGCCCAATGCGGTGACGGTCCCGTCCAAAGCCGGCGAGGAGCCCGGCTGCGCATCCGACCGGATCGTTTTCGCCAATGCCAGCCTGATGCGTCCCTACCGTGGCTGCGGTGTGCTGCGGCTGAGTGAGGATGGCGGCCGCACGTGGGCGCGCAATCGGTGCTTCAATCCCTATCACTATGTCTACCAGTGCATGTCGGTGCTGCCGGATGGGGCCATTGGCCTGTCTTGGGAGCGGGAAACGGCCGGAGTGTACTTCACGCATCTGCCGCTGAGCTGGTTCGGAGTGAAGTCGGCTGCGGAGGAGTGATCCTCGGCTATACGTGACCGTGCGTACAAAGGCGTCTTCCTGGCGACTCTGGAAGACGCCTTTGTACGCAGCATTTATATTTTTTGTACATTCGATGTACATTTTTTTGTACATCGAATGTACAATAATTGCATGTCCGATTACATTGCCCGGCCTCTGGCTGAATCCATCCTGCATGCTCGACGCAAGGCCGTGATCCTGGAAGGGGCTCGCGCCGTAGGCAAGACGATGATGGCCCAGCGCCAACTCGTCGGCGTCGGCTTTTCGTATGAAACCCTTGCGGATGCCAACGCATACGAACTGGCGAAAACCGATCTGCATGGATGGCTGGAGTCCTTGAACCTACCGGTGATCATCGATGAGGCGCAGCGCATCCGCGATCTGCCGCTCGCCGTGAAGGAAATCGTCGATGCGCTGCCCGCCGGCCATACGCAGTTCATCCTCACCGGCAGCGCGCTCATCAACCGAGGTGGATTGGACGGCCAGGATCCTCTGGCCCGTCGAGCGCAGCATTTCACCATGAGCCCCCTGACTCAACGTGAGATGCACGGCGTTGACACCAGCCTGGTGGACGATTTATGGGATGGAGAGCCGGACGTCTCCTTCGACGAGCCGATCGCCCGTCAGAAGCTTTACGATCTCATGGCCGCCGGAGGCTTCCCCGAATACTCGTCGCAATGTGCCGAATATGCGGATTGGGAACGAGAAAGACTTGTGGCGGATGACATCCGTGCCGTGCTCGGCGACACCATTCTGCCCGATGAGAAACTTGACGCGGCCATCGCCGAAAATATACTCACGAGGCTTCTGTGCATGCCCGGAGGCATTCTGAATGCCAGTGCTTTGGGTGAGCAGCTTGCCCTCGACCGGCGTACCGTAGACCGTTATGTGGGCATCTTCATGCGGCGGTTTCTGGTGAGCGCGTTGCCGAATCTGCGTACCGCGCCTAACCGTCAGACCTTCGCTCGTGCCAAAATCCATCCGGTGGATACGTCGCTGAGCGTACAAACCATGCTTTCCAAGGGCCGCGATCCCATGGTCAACCCGGTGGATTACGGCAATCTCCTCGAGTCGTTCGTCGTCAACCAGATTCTGCCATCTGTGCAGTGGTCCCGCATTCATCCCGATTGCTTCTATTGGCGCGAACCAGGCTCCGGTCCCAAGGAGGTCGATCTCGTCATGGTAAGCCGGGATCGCATTGTCGGCGTCGAGGTCAAGTCCTCCTCCCGGGTAACCCGTGAGGATTTCAAAGGGCTGGCGGCGTTGGCCAACGACCAGCGGTTTTACCGGGGCTACCTTGTGTATACGGGTGGCCGCGTGATGAAATGGCCGGGTAATCTTTGGGCATTGCCTGTGGCGGCGTTATGGAATACCGACGCATTTATAGCTGCGGCGGAGTGATGCGGGGCTGACGGCCTTCCGCCCGCTCCGCATCACGATTACCCAACTTCACTCGGTACCTCCCTGAATGCGTTGCTTTAGGATGGACTCGATCGGCTCGTAGTGGTCGATGACGGCTTTCCGGTATTCCTCGACATTACCGGCGAGGGCCGCGTTCAACATGCGCTTGTGGGCCTCTGCGGTACGGTCGAGCTCGCTGGACACCGGCAGACCCAGTTGGGGAAGAACCGCCATGTGCACGAGCCACAGGGAACGGACCATCTGCTTGACGATTGTGTTGTCCAGAGAATCGAGAATCCCCATATGGAAGTCAATGTCCAATGCGAGGAAGGTCTTGCCTTCCTTGGCGGTATTGGTCATGGACTCGGCAAGCTCCATGAGACGCGGTTGTTCGCTGCCGGCAAGCGATACGACCACTTCGCCGGCGCATCCCAAGTCCAGAAACCTGCGCAGCTCTACGACATCCTGCAGGTCTGTGAAATTCTTGCCGACAGACACCATGGATCGGAATGCGAGCGTTTCCACCATCGGATCCAAGGACAAAGAGCCCACGAAGGTGCCCTTGCCGTGTTCCACTTTGACGATGTTGAGCGCTTCGAGCTTGCGCACGGCCTCGCGCACGGAGGAGCGGGAGGCTCCGATCGTGTCGCACAGCTGTGTTTCAGTGGGCATCACGTCGCCGGATTGCAGGTGCTCGCGCAGGATGTAGGACTTGATCGCGTCCATCGTCTCGTCACAGCGACTGCGAGCGGAGACTGCGGGCGTGACCTTCAACGACAGTCGGGCCAGCAAAGCCAGTTCCCGTTGGCTGTACTCTCCCTGAGGGGTGAATGATTCCGCGTTTGGTGCTTCCGTTGAAGCTGGTGGTTCAAGTACGGCCGAGTCGGATAGGTTGCTCATGATGTGCTCCTTGTCTTGTTCGTCCTCAAGTTGGTGACGCCGTTGTCGTGATCAATGATTGTGCAGTTCTCAAACGGCTTTTCTGTCTACAATAGTGCGAAACGAAAAGGCTTGTCCGGGTTTGGGTCGTTTTTTACCATAGCGCTGACTTTACCGGTATTGAGCATGGTTGAATGGTCCGGTTGGCCGTGACGCGTATGGCATGCTCCGAGGTTCCTTGACTTGTTGTTGCGATAACTCCGCATTGAGTCATCAGGCATCTGACAACTTCCATCGTATCATACGCATGGTGGCGGCATGCGGGCCGTTCGGTGGTCTTTTTCCATGCAGAGTTTCGCATGGCTGTGGCTATCTGCGGAGTGTGCAGCAGATTCGGGAAGTCGTGGATAGGTGTCCGCAAAGGCGAAAAAGTTCTGCACACTATGGAGATGGCACGGTCGGTTGTGCGCCGCGGCCGTCGTAAGGAGACGACGTCGTGCGAATTTGCGGGGAGATTCCTAGTGTCGCACTTCACGATCTGTATTTTTTGTACATGCGATGTACAAAAAATGCGCAAGCGAATGTATCACGCGGCCGCTGGTTCAGGCATTCCATATATCCCGGCGATCACGTTTCTATGGCGGCTCTGGTGCGTACCGGCCGCCACGTCGTGAAATGGCCGGAATTCCGGGCGTTTCACGACTGACATTCCTCACGCTGCCACGTTTTTCGCGGGTTCCAGGGCCATGTTCGTATCGTTTTTCCTTGTTTTCCCTGTGGATTTGTCACGTTTTGCGCGGGTTTTGCACCCGCTGCTGCCACGTTTTTCCATTTTGCGGATGCATGCGGGTTCATGTGGGTGCATATGGAGGCGTGCGGGCACTTATTGGCGCTTGCGGGCGGTCGCGGCTTTCACCGCGGAGCCCACCGCGGACGCCACCGCGGAGACTGCCATGCCGGCGAGCAGCGCGAGGGTGGCGAAGACGCCCGGTCGGCGCAGCTGGTCGCGCAGGGTGGGACCGTCCACCACCAGGTGGTCGCCGATGAAGACGCGCGCCTCATTGTGGCCGTAGCGCTCCACGAGGTCGCCGTAGGTGAGCATGCGCGTGGCGTAGGCGGACGGGTCGGATTCGCGGAATTCGAACAGGCGGATGCCGCGCAGGCGCGACTTGGGGCCGTACGAGGCGAAGCCGCAGGTGGGGGCGTAGCCGAGGTCGAGCCCGTCCACGTGACCCACGAACGCGTTCTTGTGGTCGTGGCCGCAGTAGAGCGCGAAGTAGCCGCCCGCGTCGCGCAATGCCGCCACCTCGCCGCAGTTCACGTCTGCGCATCCGATCGATTCGCCGAGGATCGAACCCGGCCGGCACACCGAGCGGTCCAGCACGTAGCAGCGACCGGCGAACGTGCGCGCGCCCTCGACGGCGTTGGGCGTGAGGGGCGGCACCTCCTTGAGGCACTGGTAGAACTCCTGCGGCGGGATGTGCTGGAACGCGATCGCGGGCACGGGCCGCCCGTCGCCGTTGCGTTCGGCCAGAGAGTGCTGCACGCCGCCGAGCCACGCCAGGGCCTGCGGGGTGGGCGTGCCATAGCCGTCCGAGTCGGCCAGATCGAGCCCGCGCGGGTCGCGCGCGTATTCGGCGGGCGCGAGGTGCGACGACGGCTCGCCGAATACGGTGTCGTCGGGGGAGAGTCGCTCGGTGGCGTAGTCGCCCGAATTGACCATCACGACGCTCATGGCCACGCGGCCTGACCCGTCGGACGCCTCGACGGGCAGTGCGAACGTGCCGGGCTCGCAAACGAGCGGGTTGTCACCGTCCGCGCCGTGCTCCCCGGGGTCGCGCGGGTTGAGGCAGCCGGGGAACTCGCGGTAGATGCCGTCCTGTTCGCCGGCGAGGATGCCGCACTGGAAGTCGTGGTTGCCGTAGGTGGCGGCGAACGGGACGCCCGCGCGCACGACCGGCCCGAGGAATCCGGCGAAGCACCGGCGCACCTTGGCGCGCGCGTCGTCGAGCAGCGCGTCCACGGCGTCGTCCGGCACCTCGGACTCGGGCGGATCGGGCAGCCGCGCCCCGTCGAATGTGCGGCGCCACCACGCCTCGAACCGCGTCACCTCGCGCACGTGGTCGCCGGGCCGCTCCCCGCGCCGGCGCAGGAACGTGCGCATCCACGCCGGATCGTACCCGCGGATCTGATCGCCGGTGAACACCACCAGATCGGGTTTGGCCTCGCGGATCGCCGCCTCGATGAGCGCCACGGTGTCCGGATCCACGTCCGGCCCGTCCTGCACGTCCGCCATCTGCAGCACCCGGAAGGTGCCGTCCCCATGTCCGTCCCCACGGAAGCGCAAAGTCGTCATACGGCCCACTCTAACCCATCCGCAATCCAACCGCCCGGTATGGCGATTGGGATCTGTGACGCCGGCACGCCGCCGCGTAACCGCTATGTGGCATGGGCGCGGCGTTGGGATGCTGGAACGGTACGATGGAAGTTCGTTACGGATATGTAACGCAGTGATAGAGGAGCGCGTCGACTGCCCGGCATTCCCGCCGGCCGAAGGGGCGCGCCGATTCCAAGCAAAGGAGGAGTAATGGGTCAGGATCAATCGTCCGTGTTTGATCTCGCGGCCGTGGCCGCGGCGTCCAATGGGGGGAACAACGACCCGCTGCTGCCTCCGGCACAATTCATCGGCGATCCGCAGAAGCCCAGCCGTATGCCGTACAACAAGTACGCCTCATACAGCGAGCAGATCCCGTTTGATTACCCGGAGCGCACGTGGCCGGGCAAGCGACTGCAGCGTGCACCGCGCTGGTGCTCCGTCGACCTTCGCGACGGCAACCAGGCCCTCGTCAACCCGATGGATTCCGAGCGCAAGCTGCGCTTCTGGAACCTGCTCGTCTCCATGGGATTCAAGGAGATCGAGGTGGGCTTCCCGTCCGCATCCGAGACTGATTTCGACTTCATCCGCATGCTCATCGAGCGCGAGCTCATCCCGGACGACGTGACTATCGTGGTGCTCACCCAGTGCCGCGAGCACCTCATCCGCCGCACCTACGAGGCGCTCAAGGGCGCCAAGCGCGCCATCGTGCACTTCTACAACTCCGTGTCCGTGCTGCAGCGCGAAGTGGTGTTCAAGAAGAACAAGGAAGAGATCAAGAAGCTCGCCACCGACGCCGCCGAACTATGCAAGGACCTCGAATCCGAGGCCAAGGGCATCGACCTGTACTACGAGTACTCGCCGGAATCCTTCACCGGAACCGAGCCGGAGTACGCCGTTGAGGTGTGCAACGCCGTGATCGGCGTCATCAAGCCGACTCCCGAGCATCCGATGATCATCAATCTGCCCGCCACCGTGGAAATGACCACGCCGAACGTGTTCGCCGACGAAGTGGAGTACGTCTCCACCCACCTCGACGACCGTGATTCCGTGGTGCTCTCCCTCCACCCGCACAACGACGAAGGCATGGGCGTGGCCGCCACCGAGCTGGCCGTGCTGGCCGGCGCCGACCGCGTGGAAGGCTGCCTGCTGGGCAACGGTGAGCGCACCGGCAACGTTGACCTGGTCACGCTGGGCCTCAACTGGCTCACCCAGGGCATCGACCCGCAACTCGACCTGTCCAACGTACCTGAGATCCGCAAGACGGTTGAGTACTGCAACCAGATCAAGATTTCCGAGCGCCATCCGTACGCCGGCAACTTCGTGTTCACCGCGTTCTCCGGCTCGCATCAGGACGCCATCAAGAAGGGTCTCGAGGCCCGTCAGGTGGCCGCCGAGCGCGCTGGCGCCGATCTCGACAGCTTCGTCTGGCTCGTGCCCTACCTGCCGATCGACCCGAAGGACATCGGTCGCACCTACGAGGCCATCATCCGCGTCAACTCGCAGTCCGGCAAGGGCGGCATGGCATACCTGCTCAAGACCAACCACAACCTTGACCTGCCGAAGCGCCTGCAGATCGAATTCGACAAGATCGTTCAGAACTTCGCCGACACCACCAAGAAGGAAGTCAAGGACGAGGACATCTGGCGCTTGTTCAAGGATGAGTACCTGCCGGTCGAACAGTCTGGCATGACCGCCGCCGGCGTGGTTGTGGGCGATACCCACGACGCTTCGCTTGCGCCTTGGGGCCGCCTGAAGCTGCTCAAGGTGTCCGTCAGCTCCGGTGAGGACGGTTCCGACACCGTGCTCAAGGCTCGCCTGCTCGACCGCGGCGTGAACGTTGGGGGCGAGCAGCCCGTGGAGCGCGAGGTGTCCGGCATCGGTAACGGTCCGATCGCCGCCTTCCTCAACGCCATCTCCAACTTCGGCGTGGACGCCTCGATTATGGACTATGTGGAGCACACCATGTCCGTGGGTACCGACGCCATGGCCGCCTCCTATGTGGAATGCCAGGTCGGTGAGGCTGACGACGCGCAGATCGTGTGGGGCGTGGGCATTGACTCGTCCATTACCACCAGCGCGCTGAAGGCGATTATCTCCGCCATCAACCGTTCCCAGCGCAACCGCTGAGGCCGCTGAGTCGCACATATAGTATTGGCTCCCCTCTCTGAGGGGAGCCAATACCATTGGGTCTCTCCCTCAGTCAGCTTCGCTAACGGCTCCCTCATCAGAGGGAGCCGTTGCTGCCATCAGAGGGAGCTGTGCTGCGGCTCCTACTGCTGCTGGGATTGCGGCTGCTGCGGGTCGGGCTTGGGCTGCGGGTCGGGCTTGGGCTGCGGGTCGGGCTTGGGCTGCGGGTCGGGCTTGGG
>JAFEHB010000526.1_pt1 | contig 21890 bp, 18 predicted proteins | sample 9267121 | NCBI WGS metagenome assembly JAFEHB01 (sample SAMN17103336, study PRJNA684904) | human gut metagenome | isolation source: diarrhea sample from child under the age of five | host: Homo sapiens | place: South Africa: Mafikeng, Mafikeng Provincial Hospital | collected 2019-09 | reverse complement strand
CTCGGGAAAATCCGGGTCGTGTTGGCGTGACCCGACGGAAGATAAAGGCTTAGCGAGGAGGTCGACGCCAACAAAGTCGCCGGCTACCTGGGAAAACCCAGGCCGTGTTGGCGTGACCCGACGGAAGATAAAGGCTTAGCGGGGAGGTCGACGCCAACACAGTCGCCGGCTGCTCGGGAAAACCCGGGCCGTGTTGGCGTGACTCGACGGAAGATAAAGGCTTAGCGGGGAGGTCGACGCCAACACAGGAGCCCGCGAGCCGGGGAAATCCGGATCATGTTGGCGTGCCCCGACGGAAGATAAGGGCTTAGCGAGGAGGTCGACGCCAACAAAGTCGCTGGCTGCCTGGGAAAAGCCGGGCCGTGTTGGCGTGCCCCGACGGAAGACAAAGGCTTAGCGGGGAGGTCGACGCCAACATGCTTATGCCCATCGTTTAGAAAAGACTGTTTACCCTATACTAAAAACCATCCCCGAGGAAAAATGAAGAGACCGTTTTTTGCCTTTACGGATATTTCAATAAATACTATAATTAAAGCAATCTCAGTGTTTGGATGGATATAGAAAAAGGCGGGCTTACGTAAGATGAAATATGAAATAATTAAAAATTCCAATGAGCTGGAGTTCGCTGTGTTTTGCATTGAAAATGTAGCGGAAAAGTTGGGTGTGAATGCAGCGCGGGTCTATCAGGCATTTACTGAAAAGAGTGATATCCTGTATGGTTACATCGTGCCGGAATATGAAGTGCTGCATACCCAGAGTCGTGAATATATCGTGAATGACCTCCTTGATGTGATGAAAGAAAAGGGGGTAGAAGTATGATTCTCTACCATGGTTCGTTTTTGGAGATTGCAAATCCGGATTTGATTCATTCTCGCCCTGATGTGGACTTTGGACGAGGTTTCTATGTCATGCCGTTGTATGAACAGGCGGCGAAGTGGTGCGGTAAATTCAAACGTCGCGGGAAGGATGCGATCATCTCCCGGTATAAGTATGACGAAAGCATGGAAGCTGAATTAAAAACATTGAAATTTGATTCCTATTCCGACGAATGGCTGGATTTCATTTTGAACTGTCGCAGAGGAAAAGATTCGACTGATTATGATCTTGTTGTGGGCGGCGTTGCCAATGATAAGGTGTTCAATACGGTGGAACTGTTCTTTGATGGATTGATTGACAAGGCGGAAGCTCTTAAACGCTTGCGTTATGAAAAACCGAACCGTCAAATATGTTTCCGCACGGAGAAAGCATTGTCTTTGTTACATTTTGAAGGGAGTGAAAAACTATGATGGCAAATCCGATTTTACTCCAAAAAAAATATGCCCGCGTCATTGAGTGCTTTGCCAAACAGCAGGATATTTCATTGGACGAAGCATTGGATTTATTTTATCGTTCCGAAGTTTACCAATTAATGCGTGACGGTGTTTCCGATATGCACTGCATGAGCGATCTGTACCTTGCAGAAGAATTAAGATTGGAATATGAAGGACGAGAGTAAGTTGTGATGCAATAGATGCATGCGAGGCTTAGTTTCTGCTTATATTGGGAAAAACAATTCTCTTTATCGAAGCGTAGACCGTTCCGCGGTATCAATTGAAGCAAGCTTGCGGTAGAATATACACAGACAATCAGCAATTACGGAAGCTCAATTTGAGCGAAAGAAAAATGAAATACTTGGTTTCACGGAGTAGATAATAATCCAAAATTATGACCCAATTGGGGAAACAGTGTTTACCCAATTTGAAAATCTTCCGACGACTGGCACAGGCAGAAAGTTCTATTAAGTTAACGGGAAATTACCGTTAAAGTGCCGGATACTGCAGGAAGAATGCCGGATGCTGCGAACAAAGTGCCGGATACTGCCAATAAAGTGCCGGATATTGCGAAAATAATGCCGGATAGTTTAGGCGGAGTGCCGGATACGACGTTTGAGAAAAGAATACAGAAGAATACTAATCAGCACAAACAGCATAACACAAAGGAGCCGAGAATGGCCAACTCAGAAATGAACAATCAAGAAAAATTTCAACTGGTGATTTCCGCAGATAACGTGACGTCCACGGACGAACGTTTTACGATGGATAATTTAAGCCTGGGGGATAATTACAAACCTTTAGGTGCGATCTTTCGAAATGCGAATGGAGAAGAAATTAAACGCAAGTTGAATAAGGGTGAAAGAAGAGTTTCCTGTCAGACACTTCCCCGTATTGCATGTCAGATTTTTGAAAAAGAACTGGCTTCTTTGTCCGTGGAAGAAAAAGAAGCCTTCCCAATCTGCCGGTACGCTCCCAACAAGGAGTTGATTTGCGGTATTTATTCCGGGGTGGACGAATTCCAGCGGCACCGGAATACCATTGAGTACGTGGTTTACAGATACGATGCGGGGAGACAGTTTGTATTCTATTGCTGGAATCTTTTCTCCACGGTGATATTTGCACAGGAATGCTTGAAGCGGTTCGGGCATCCGGGAGATCAGTTTGTTCTCACATATCGTGAAAAAAATGAGAAGGAAATGAACGAAAAGAAGGAGAGTGTTCCGGAGGCAGAACCGGTGCAGGAAACTTCCGGATACAATAATCCCTATTCTTCGATGCTACTGGAATCCAAGAATCTGATTTTTCGCGGTGCACCGGGAACCGGAAAATCATATCTCGCAAAGGAAATTGCCGCAGATATTGTGAGTGACGGATATTACGATGATTGCAAATCCTTGACGGATGAGCAGCGGCAGCAAGTGGAATTCGTCCAATTTCACCCGAGTTACGATTACTCGGATTTTGTGGAAGGACTCCGTCCCTGCATCAATGATGACGGGTCGATGGGATTCGAACTGCAGGACGGCATCTTCAAGCAATTCGTGAACCGCGCTCGAAAGAATTATGAGAATTCCTTGAAATCCAAAGAAATCATCGAAAAAGAGGTGTCGGTTCAGGATGCGATGATGGATTTCTTTTCAGGCATTGAGTTTGGGAAAGATACATTTAAAACAGTCAGCGGAAATGAATTCACAATTACATCGGTGGATGAACGGTATATCAATCTATCTATTCCGGGGAATGCGATGGTGAATACGCTTTCTCTGAATGTAAGCGAGATTCAGCAGATGCTGGAAGCGGATACAAAGTTCGCGAAGGTGAAGGATATTACAGCATTCTTCGGAAAAAAGTTTGCGACGCAGCAATATTCTTACAATTTTGCGCTTTACAATGAAATCCTGAAGAAGAAAGGGAAGAGAAAGAAAGTTATCCACCAGGAAGAGCTGAAGAAATACGTTTTTATCATCGATGAAATTAACCGAGGAGAAATATCGAAAATATTCGGGGAGTTGTTCTTTGCCATTGATCCGGGGTACCGGGGCAGAGACGGAGAAGTCGCCACGCAGTATTCCAATCTGCATGCGAATCCAACCGAGAAATTCTACATTCCGGAGAACGTCTACATTATCGGTACGATGAACGATATCGACCGTTCTGTGGACAGCTTCGATTTTGCAATGCGGCGGAGATTCCGATTCGTTGAAATCAAAGCGGATGAACGGTTGGAAATGCTGGAAAGCCTGGAAGACGAAGCATTGAAGAACGAGGCGATACAGCGCATGACCGCATTGAATCAAGCTATAATCAGTGTAGAAGATTTGAATCGGAACTATCAAATCGGCGCGTCCTATTTCCTGAAATTAAAAACATTGTCCTTCGACGAACTGTGGACGGATTATCTGGAACCGCTTCTGCAGGAATACGTTCGAGGAATGTATGATGAAGAAGAACGGATGATTCAATTTGCAGAGGCGTACGGATATTCAAAGCAGAACCGCGGTGAAGCCGATGAAATGTCTTAGAATTAAAGATAATCGGCAAGTAAAGAAGACGGAATTCCGAGAGATTGAGAATCTGACAGAACGGATTGTGGATAAAACGCTGGACCGGTTGGAACAAGAGGGCATATTCGTTTTTCCCCGGCACGTTGCAGATTCCGACGACCTTTCCGGAACCCAAACGATTCTGCAGAGTTTGAACGATAGCTTTCGTTCCGGAAATGTGATGGGATTCATCGGCTATGGAGACGAACGACTGATTATTGAATCTCGGTTCAGTAATGACAGAGAAGATTATTTTTTTCAGTATCTGCTGGAGAAAGTGATGGATTTTCCAAGCATCGTGAATCTGGAATCCGATGCGGATTATGACAGTCGGCTGTTTAATTTCCTGCTGTTTCTGTTTCCCTATCATCTTCAAAATGCGATGAGAAAAGGGCTGTTCAAGAAATACATTCGGCGCAGATACAACGATGCCCATGTTAAGGGAACCATCGATGTGGCGCGGCATATTGAAAAGAATACTCCATTTGTGGGAAATGTGGCATATAGTCAGCGGGAATTCGCCTACGACAACGAGTTGATGGAATTGGTTCGCCATACCATCGAATTCATCAAAAGTAAACCCTATGGCAGCAGCCTGTTATTTCCGGTAAAAGAAGAGGTCAAGCTCGTAATCGATGCGACCGCAGAGTATGAATTCTACGATCGTCAGAAGATTATGGAAGCCAATAAAAGAAATTCGGTTCGTCACGCGTATTTTAGAGAATACTCGGACTTGCAGCGCTTGTGCCTTTTGATTTTACAGCATCAAAAACATCGCATCGGATTGGGTGCCCGGCGGGTGTACGGGATTCTCTTTGATGGGGCGTGGCTCTGGGAGGAATATATCAGTTCGCTGATTTCCGGAAACGATAAGGATGAAGACCGCTTCTATCATCCGAAGAACACCAAGGGGACCGGAGCACAGAGACTGTTTCATGGCGGCGCTGGACTGATTTTTCCGGATTTTATCAGTAAAGAGAAGGAGCCAAGGATTATTGCAGATGCGAAGTACAAGCCTCTCGAAAATATTGGTAATAAAGATTATCTGCAGGTATTGGCCTACATGTTCCGCTTCGATGCGAAGACGGGATATTATCTTTATCCGGAAGCATCCGGTGCAGATGATGTAGAACTTCGGATGAATCGCGGCCTCACGTACGAAAGCAATGTTGCGCCGCGAGAAGATATTCGTGTTATAAAACATGGCTTTCAAGTTCCAACGGGGACGAGCAGTTATGCGTCCTTTGCAGCGGAAATGAAAGAGAACGAGAAGGCATTTCAGAAAGCGTTGATTAAGAACAGTTAGGAGGCACACATGGCGAAAGAATGTTCTATATGCGGAAAGAAACTGGGGTTTCTTGCGGGGAAAGTGGCGGTATCAGATGGAATCGTTTGCGATTCCTGCTGGTTTGCTGCGGGTCTGGATTTGAGCATTAATTCCATGATGACCTCGAACACGCGCACCGTGAACCAGCTCCGGGACATGATTGAAATCGAGGTGCTCAAGCGGGCGGCGGAGCTGACGGGACGGACGGATTTGGCGGCAGCGGTCCCGCAAGCAGAGGTTCCGGCAGAGAAGACTCCGGCGGTAAAAACAAAACCGGCGCGGAAGGCGGAGACGACCGATGCCAAACCGGTGGACATCATTCTGGAAGTGGGTAAGGACCGGAAGGTGAATTTTCAATGCGTGGGACAGCCGGTCATCAACCTGGAAGATTTGATTCAGGGCAATGAGATGATCATCGGAGATGGTTTTATCCATAACCGGAGCAAAGAAACCTTACCGGACGTTCGAATCGCCTGTGAGTTTCAGCCGGCCATTGTGGACCCGGGACTCCTGTACTACGAAGAGGGTACTTTTACCGCAGGCGTGGAAGGAAAATTCGAAATCGACGATCCGCCGGTGAACCTGGAGGAATACGCGAAAATCAAACGCACCCGGAACGGCAAAATCCGTTTCACTCTGTTCATGGGGGAGCAGGAGGTGGGTACTGCGGAATGCAGCATGCGGGTGAAGCCGGCGCCGGAAGAAGAAATGCAGAAATACATGAAGTCAGTGATGTACGAGACGGAAAAGAACGCCTCCGGTCCGGTGAACGTGTTTTTATATGCCCGGGCGGACGGAACCTTTGATGAGGATCTGATGCGGCGGCCGGACCTGCTGTACGCCATGTACGCCAACGGTCAGGAGCAGCTGATCGGGGACGTGTACGTGGCCAACGAAACCGGTAAAAAGCTCAAGAACATCCAGTTCCGGGCGGATTTTACGTCGGATATTCTGGAACCGGTGGATGTTTTTCTGGGGGACGTGCCGGCGGGGGAGAACATCGTCTTTGAGGTGGACGACCCGGCCATCAACCTCCGTAAATTAGAGCAGATTACGGAAATCGAGACCTGCACCGCTACCTACACCCTCACCGTGAACGGCAAAAAAGTCTCGGAGGCCTGCGGCCGTGTGACGATCTGTCCGTACGACCAGTGGAACGGCGCACTGGTTCTGCTGCCGGCCTACATGACGCCGAACCATCCGGATATTATCGGGCTCCTGCAGCAGGCGGCGCGTTGGATGCAGAAGGAGGGCATGAACCCGTCGCTGGAAGGCTATCAGGGCGATGCCAAAAGGGTGGAAGAGATGACCATGGGCGTGTACAACGCCATAAAAGAAGCCGGCATCATCTACTCGAATCCGCCGGCCAGCTTCTTCGGACCGCAACGGGTGCGTCTGGGGGAGACGGTGATGCAGCAGAAGTTTGCTACCTGCATGGACATTACCGTGCTCTTCGCTTCCTGTCTGGAGTCCTTTGGACTCCACCCGGTCCTGATTACGGCACCGGCTCATATTTTTGCCGGCGTATGGCTGACTTCCAAAGGCAGATGCAGCGAACCGGTTCTTTCCGATACGGCGCAGCTGCGGAAGCTCATCAAGGAGGGGAAACTGGTGGCTTTGGAATGCACCGCCATGACTCTGGGGAAGAACCTTTCCTATAAAGAGGCGAGGAAGGAAGCGGAAGAAATCCTGAAGGCACTGGACGAAAATAAAATCCCGGATAACGATTGCATCGACGTGCAGCTGGTGCGGAACATCGGCATCCGGCCGATTCCGATGCGCCGAAATCCGGCAGGTGTTATCGTCGAACCTTCGGTGGAAGTGCCGGCGGCCCCGGCCGGAACCGCTCTCGAAGCGCCGGCGGAGACCGTCGAAGGCGCTGGCAAGGCACCTGCTGAGACCGCTGCGAAGGCACCTCGCAAAATCCCGGCGAAAGAAAAGCCGGCAGCCCCGGAAATCGCCGAAGCTGCCGAAGCCATTGAAGCTGCAGCTACCGTCAAAACTCCGGCTGCCGCAGCCTCCGCGGAACCCCTCCGCTATATTCGGGAAGAGTACCGCGTGTTCGAGAAAGACCTCTCGCAGATTACCATCGATAATTTCTACGACCGTCAGACCAAAAAGCTGATTAAGGAGGCCATTTCGGAAATCGTGCAGGTGGAAGGCCCAATCAGCCAGCCTGCCCTGATTCGCACGCTGATTAATTCCACCGGTCTAGGCAGGGCCGGCAAAAACATTTCGGAGCACCTGGATAAGCTGGTGGCAACGGCGGACGTAAAAATCACTCGCCAATCCGGGGTTCGCTTCCTGTGGAATCACGGTTCGAATCCGGCAGACTATCACACCTTCCGCTTCCGGGAGCAGCGGAATACGGAGGACATCTGCAAATACGAACTGAAGAACGCCGTGTGCTGTCTGCTTCAGGAGAACGGCCCTATGACCAAGGAGGAAATTACCAAAGCCATGGTGAACCTGCTGGGATACAGCCGCTCCAGCCACCGAATCGAGGAATGCGCGGCGGATGCCATCAAGGCGGCCCGGGAGTTGAAAGCCATCGAGCAGAATGAGCGGAAGCAGTTTGTAGTGCGTTGAGGAGGAAGAGATGCAAGCGGGCATCTTTCGGTCAAATAATGTAGGAGTCTATTCCGGAACCGAACTGATTCATGCAGGGACTCCCGCAAATTACGTGCCGGAAGTAATGGAGCAGTTATTCTCCTGGTTGAAAAAATCAAAGTACCATCCGCTGGTGAAGAGTTGTATTTTTCACTATGAGTTTGAATTTATCCATCCGTTTGCGGATGGAAACGGTCGAACCGGCAGGTTATGGCAATCGCTGATTTTACAGAAATGGAAGCCCTTTTTTGCATGGCTGCCTATAGAGACTTTGGTTCATGAGAATCAGGAAGTATATTACAATGCGTTGCAGACGGCAAATAATATGGGAGAGTCAACTGTTTTTGTAGAATTTATGCTTGAAATAATTCGGGATGCTTTGCGAGAAATTGAAACTCAGAATACGAACGAAGAGAATGCTACAGCAGAACAATTAATGGATGAAAGCAATGTTAAAGGCAGTCTTGTTGTAAATGAAGAAAGAATTTTAAAACTGCTAGAGCAAGATGGGCATCTTACCGCAAATGTATTGGCAAGCACACTTGGAATTACATCCAGACAAGCACAAAGAATTTTGGCGAAGCTAAAAAAAGCGGGAAAAATTGTTCGCCATGGAGCTAGTAAGAACGGATGGTGGGAGGTCCGCTAGGTGTAGATTGCTTTTCGGAGGCAGGTTTTAATTGCATGGTGCCGACATGCTCATGTCGTAGTAAATGTCGCAAGAAATGTCGTAGCAAATGTCGTAAGAAAATAGTTCGCAACTTTTTCCCGCCGCATAGCGTGCGGGTTTGGCCCGGTCGACAAGGCGGAAAGGGACCGGGCAAGAAGGGGTCGGCCCGGGAGGAGATGATAAGAATTGACGACGAATGGGGAACGATGGGGGCGTTCGTCGTCAATTCTTTTCTTTTGATATGATGAGAAGTAATGCGCGGGGGCCTCCGCGCATTACTTTTCCTTTTGGAATGATGATGTGAAGAGCTGAGCGGAGGCCAGTCCTCTGCTCAGCTCTTTTCGCTTTGGAATTAAGATGAAGAAAAGCGATGAAGGAAGGCCGGTGGGCCTTCCGCATCGCTTTTCTTCTTTCATCAGACGGCGGCCCGGGACTAATTTGGGCCGCCGGCCGATGGCGGTACCGGTCCAATCAAATTATCTGTTTTCTGCACATACAATCCCATATGCCTAGAAATATGAGGGCGGTTCACGCTATTTGACAGAAAACTCGAAAATAGCGTGAACCCAATTTGCCGATTTGGCAGAACTTTAATTTTGAAGCGACGGATTATCATTGTCAGTTCACGCTAAAAATGGGAGGCCCCTTCAAAAAGCGTGAACTGTTTTCCGAAGACTGGTTTGCACACAAAGGATTACAGGGTGAAACCGTGTATCGCTAAAAAATGATTCACGCTAATCAGCCCCAATTGCAAAATTAGCGTGAACTCACTTCGAAATTCTAGACATATTTAACTACGTAGGTGCACAAGGTCTCTAATTCCTGCACCCGCACCGGATGCCATGCACGCCAAGAAACCCAAAGTTTACAAATGCCCCTTTCCGGTTTAAAAGCAAGCCGGATGATAATAAATGTGTACTGAAGGGGAATTTTTTTTGTGGTACAGTAGGTGCACAAAGAGGCGGGGCGGCGAATGTAACCCGCGCCGACCGCCGCCGGAGGCGCTGGAACGGATCCCGGATGGTGGTAGGAGCGGCGCCGGTGGGCGCGGAGCGAGAGGACGAAGCGATGAGATTGAAATTGGTGATGAAGGATCGGGAATACCGGGATGCGTTGGCGGAGCGAATTCGCCGGAGCCGGTGGAACCTGTACGTGATAATCGAAGATAATTTCCGGATGGAAGAGGATACGCTGCTGGTGACGGATGTGGGCGAAGGCAAGTTGCGGGAAGGCATGGTGCTGCTGAGCTCGGAGTGCCGGCGGGAAGTGGAAGGCAAGGGCCCCTATGTGCTGTTCAAGTATGCCGGCGTGGATGAGCTTCTGACGGACCTGCGGCTGTGTTCCTTTCTTTGGACTGGAAAAGGAGATTTGCGAAGGGGCGAGGAACGCATCGTTACCGTGGGTGCGGTGGAGCGCACGGATCTGGGACACCGGCTGGCGGAGCAGGTGGCCTTGGAATTGGGAGAACGCCTGGAAGAACCGGTACTGCTGCTGGATTTAACGTATTTTTATCGGGAGGGGCAGTCGGAAGAATCAGGGAATACCTTTCGGAAGCTGGTGTACTACCTTCAAAGCGGGAAGAGCATTCCGGTGGAGGTGTTTTTTCGGCGGGAGAGGGGGAACGTGTTTCGGGTTCGGATGCCGCGGGGGATGAACGAGCTGATGAAGATTCCGGGGCGGGAGTGCCTGGAGCTGATTCGGGAGATGGGACGGTATTTTTCGGCGGTGGTGTGCAGCGTGGGGGATTGCTTCTCGGAGCGGAACATTGAGGTGATGAAGAATTCCGAGTGGTGCATCTACATGGCGGAGGAAGATATGCGGGAGTATTTTCCGAAGACGTCGCTGGTGGTGCCGGAGCGGTCCGGGGAGATTCGGAATGCGGCGCGGCTGGTACAAGGAATTTTGGAGACGCCGTGAGTGCGGAGCACAACGCAGGCCGAGTGCGGAGCACACTGCAGGCCAAGTGCTCCGCACCAAGACACAGCAAAGGAGATGCGATGTTAAAGGAAGTGACGGAAAAGTACAGCCGGGAGCTGGATGGTTTTATCCGGGAATTGCGGAAGAAGCTGTCCCACTCGGAGGTGGCGGAGGATGCGGAGCGGCTGCTGAAATATGTGGAGGATGAGTTTTTCGGGTCGGAGCTGGCCGGCCGGGTGGAGTATTGGGAGATTTGCGATATGGTGCGGGCGGTGTACTTTCGCCTCCGGAGCAAGTACGGAATCCTGCAGGAATATTTGGAGGATCCGGCCATCAACGAGATTATGGTGAACGGGCCGGAGCATATTTTTGTGGAGAAGAACCGGAAGGTACAGGCGGTGGACAATGCGTTCATTTCGGCGGAGGAACTGGAGGGAGTGATTCGCATGCTGGCATCGGACGTGCACCGGGAGATCAACGAAGCGAATCCCATCGTGGACGCGCGGATGCCTAGCGGGTACCGAATCAACGGAGTGCTTCGGAATGTGGCGCTGAACGGACCGGCTCTCACCATCCGAAAATTCGCGGAATCCATGATTACCATGGAAGAGCTGGTGCAGCGGAAGAGCTTGACGGAGGAGTGCAAGGAGGACCTGTGTGCGCTGACGGAGTGCGGATACAATATTTTTATCAGCGGCGGAACCTCCTCGGGCAAAACCACCATGCTCAACGCGCTGGCATCCTACATTCATCCGGAGGAGCGGGTGGTGATCATTGAGGATTCCGCGGAGCTGCAGCTGAATCACCTGGAGAACCGGGTGCAGATGGAGTGCCGCAGCGCTAATTCCATCGGGAAGGGAGAGGTGCGGATGGACCAATTGATTCGCACCAGCCTGCGAATGCGGCCGGACCGGATTATCGTGGGGGAGGTGCGGGGCGGAGAGGTTTTGGACATGATTCAGGCCATTATATGTACTATATAATAATTATATATATAACGTATATAAGGATGTAAAATATAGATTAGAGGGAGAGGCATAGGAACGATATGAACATTAAGTATAGGTTATTGTGTAAAAGGTTAATAGAGGAAAGGAAGAGAGTAGGTGTCATTCAATATTATAATGTACTGTTCATAATGGAGTTAGTGTCAGATAAAGACATATGGTCTTTAGAACAGTGGGTGAATGGTATAAATAACATATATATGAAAGATATACATAATTGGTGTAGAATACATTTTGTTAAATATCACACTATATTTGTTTACAGGAAAGAGTATCCGGTAAAAGCAAATATTTGGAATGGGTATTCATATATAAGGTGGCGGATGGAGCGGATGATGAATTTGGGATAAGATAAAATAGTGATGGACAAATACATTCGGTCAAGCAAAAGTCCGAACAGCATTTTGGCATCTGTTGAAACAGATTTATATTTTCCTCAAATAACGCTTTTGGTACTTTGTAGAAAGCAAAGTTTTTAGCATCCGATATTTTGAAATATCTGTTCACTGCATCACCTCCGTTTCTGTATCGATTTGGTGCTGAAATCGGCAATTTTTTCGCTTGTACGAGCTTGAAATTCTTTGTAAGTGTTATTTATCATCTTTGATAATCTCAGCATTGTAAAAACTCCTTTCACTTATTTGGACATAGGGTGTCAAAATGCACACCCTATATAATTAAGGGAATAAAAAACGGATACCATTTCCTTGATAGAAAATGATATCCCCCAATTAAAACTTCAATCAAAACATAAGCATAATATTGAGTTTTGGCAATTTTCGTTGAACTTCTCAACTTAATATGGTATTATTTATTTTAGGTTTTGACATTGTAAATATTTCTGTAGATGAGGAGGTAATTATGGCTGTCTCATACAATAAATTATGGAAACTAATGATTGATAAAAATATAAACAAAACGAAATTGCGAACTGAAATTGGTATATCTTCTAATGCAATGGCTAATCTTGGAAAAAACAAGTCTGTCCAAGTGGAAGTCCTCGTAAAAATATGTAATCATCTTAATTGCACCCTAGACGATATCTTAGAAATTTTACCCAATGAGAACGAAGATAAAATTAAAGGTGAGTGATTGATATATGGAAGAAGTTAAAAGAATAGAGCTTGAAAAGAAAATAGATATATTAGAAGACGATATTGCTGATATCAGCCCGGAAATCTTGCGGCTTCTTCTCAAAGATAAGACAACAAAGAAGAATATACTGTGGTGCACAAAGGATTATGAAGCTTACGGCTATGAATTTAACGAGCAGGCTGAAATGAAAGTAGAGCTGATTACGGGTGTTTATTTTAATGTGATACAGCCACGAGCTGCAAAGTCTAAAGAGGTTCAGGAGCGAAGAATCAGAAAGAGAGCTGAAGTTTTTACTCCGTCGTGGATTTGTAATGAGCAAAATAATCAGGTTGATGAAGCGTGGTTCGGCAAACCAGATGTTTTTAATACGCCAGACGGAACATACTGGATAACTGCAAAAGATAAGATTCAATTTGACGGGAAGAAAACATGGAAAAAATATGTAGACGCCAAACGTTTGGAAATTACTTGCGGAGAAGCTCCGTATCTTATAAGCAGATATGATACAACCACAGGCAAATTGATTCCCATTAATGAACGTATAGGACTGTTTGACAGAAAAATGCGTGTTATAAATGAAAACTGCAATGATAAAGACACTTGGATTAAATGGTCAATCAGAGCATTAAAGAGCGTTTACGGCTATGAATTTCAGGGGGACAGCGTACTGATTGCCCGTGAAAATTTGCTTTATGATTATATGGACTATTATGAAGCAAGATTTGGAGAGAAAACACCTCTTTCACTGTTGAAAGAAATAGCCAATATTATTGCTTGGAATATTTGGCAGATGGATGGACTTAAAGGTGTGGTGCCTTATTCGTGCCACGAAATCAAAGAAACATTTCATCAAATGAATTTATTTGAGGAGACGGAAGAAGAAATAAACACTATGTGTCCTGGCTGTGCGAAAAATGATATTTTCGGTCATACGGGAATTTACTGCCGAATATATGACTGGACAAATCTCAATAAGAGTATCCGGTTCATAGATGTATTGAAAGAAGGTGCAAGTTATGGAAAAATTTGAACAAACCTATAGCTATAAGCTGATATATGTGTTCAGTATGCCTTATGAAACGCATAAAGGAATGCTGAAAGTTGGAGAAGCTACTCTTAAAACAGACATAATGCCTAATGAGCTTGTGCCGAACTGCCACACTTTAAATCAGGCGGCTAAGGCTCGTATTGACAGTTATACAAAGACTGCAAGCATGAGCTATAAGCTTGAATATACAGAGCTTGCCCTTAAAACAGAATTCGGATATAGCTTTACTTTTAAAGATAAAGACGTTCACAAGGTTCTTATGAATTCAGGCGTGCATAAGGTTCAGCCAAACGGAGCTACCGGAGAAGAGTGGTTTGCAACCGACATTGAAACAGTGAAAGCTGCTATAAAATCTGTAAAGAACGGTAAATCAACATTATCTTCGTCTGATTTTGCAAGAGAAACGCGTCAAGAAACAATCGATTTCAGGGAAGAGCAGATTAACGCTATTGAGAAAACCTTAAAAACATTCAAGAAAGATGATGAAATGCTGTGGTATGCCAAAATGCGTTTTGGTAAAACTTTGTCGGCACTTGAGGTTATTCGACGCAGCCAGTACCGCAGAGTAATTATCGCAACTCATCGTCCTGTTGTTGATGACGGATGGAGCGAGGACTTTAAGAAAATATTCTTTCCGGGCAACTCTGAACACGAATATCACTACGAACGTAAAACAAAGGATTCAGCATATACATTTGATGAAAAGACGGATGCAGAGAATGACCTGAAAATCCGTAAACTGGATAAAGACGGAACATATTTTGTTTATTTTGCTTCTGTTCAGGATTTAAGAGGTTCTAAGATTGTTGGTGGTAAATTCAATAAGAATAACGCTGTATTTGCACTTGACTGGGATTTAATCATTATTGACGAAGCTCACGAGGGCACTCAGACCGAGCTTGGCGATAATGTGGTTAAAGCTCTAAAAAAAGATCATACAAAGGTTCTTGCTCTCTCAGGTACTCCGTTTAACCTTCTTGATAAGTTCGGAGAAGATAATGTTTACACTTGGGACTATGTTATGGAACAAAAGAAAAAGACCGAGTGGGATTTAACTCATCAGGGCGATCATAATCCTTACGCAGACTTGCCGAAAATGCATATATTCACTTATGATTTAGGCGAGAAACTCAAGAAATATGTTTCTGACGAATATGATACCAAGGCATTTAACTTTAGGGAATTTTTCAGAGTTTGGTACAAAGGACCTAACGGCAATCGTGAACTTCCGAAAAATGCCGTTGAGGGCAAATTTGTACACGAAAATGATGTCAACGCTTTTCTCAATTTAATGGTCAGAGAAGATACCGACAGCGGTTATCCTTACTCCACTCAGGAATATCGTGATATGTTCCGACATACTTTGTGGATGGTGCCGGGTGTTAAAGAGGCTCAGGCTTTAAGTGAATTACTCAGAAATCACCCTGTATTTAAACATTTCGGCATAGCCAATGTTGCGGGAGAAGGCGACAGATACGAAGAAGAACATTCAGGCGACGCACTGGAACTTGTCCGTGATACTATCAAGAATTATGACCACTCTATAACTCTGTCTTGCGGCAAGCTTACAACAGGAGTAACGGTAAAGGAATGGACTGCAGTGCTTATGCTTTCAGGTTCGTACTCCACTGCGGCGGCTCAGTATATGCAAACCATATTCAGAGTGCAGTCTGCGGGTACGATTGACGGCAAACAGAAAACAGATTGCTATGTGTTTGACTTCGCTCCTGACAGAACGCTTAAAGTTCTGACCGAAACGGTACATTTATCCCGTAAGCCGGGAAAGAGCCAGCAAAAACGCAGAGAAGCAATGACCGAATTTCTCAATTACTGCCCTGTTATTGCTATTTCCGGCTCGAAGACAAGAACATACAGCGTTGAGTCTATGATGGAACAAATAAAGCAGATTTATGCCGAGCGTGCGGTAAATAGCGGTTTTGAGGACGAATCTCTTTATAATGACGAACTTCTCAAGCTTGACGAAATCGATGCTTCTAAATTTAATGAGCTTAAGGATATTATCGGAGCGTCCAAAGCATCCAAGAAAAAGAAAGATGTTGTTGTCAACGGACAGGGCCTGACTGATGAACAGGTTGAGCATATAGACGACCCCGAGCCGCCTACACCGCCAAAGGATTTGACAAAGGAAGAGCAAGAAGAACGCAAGAAAAAGAAACAAGCTAAAGAAGCACGCAAAAAGGCTATTGATATCCTGCGTGGTGTTTCTATTCGTATGCCACTTATGATTTACGGTGCGAATGTCCCGATTGAGGAAGATATCGATATTAACAGTTTTGTTGATATTATTGATGATGAATCTTGGAAAGAATTTATGCCTACAGGTGTAAGTAAAAAGATATTTACCGAGTTCACTAAGTATTATGACCGAGATGTATTTATTGCGGCAGGTAAGCGTATCAGAAGGCTTGCGGCAGCCGCCGACAGGGAAACACCGACAAGACGTGTTATTCAAATAGCGGAGATATTCCGTCATTTCAAGAATCCCGACAAAGAAACTGTTCTTACTCCGTGGAGAGTTGTGAATATGCATATGTCTGAAACTCTCGGCGGGTGGTGCTTCTATAACGATAAATTTGAAGAGGATACTCAGGAGAAAAAGCACCGACTTGAAGAACCTCGCTTCGTTGACCATGGTGAAGTTACGGAGGCTGTATTTGCTAAAAATTCAAAGATACTTGAGATTAACTCTAAGACAGGTCTGTATCCTTTGTATGTTGCTTACAGCTTTTACAAGCAGCGTGCGGGTGGTATGAGCGATGACGACTGGACTCCCGAAGAGTGTCAATATTTCTGGAATGAGGTTATAAGGGATAATGTCTATGTCATTTGTAAAACACCTATGGCAAAATCTATCACCAGAAGAACTCTTTGCGGTTACAGTGATGTTAAGTGCAACGCTCATTATTTTGATGACCTTGTAAATATGCTAAAAAACAAACCGGAGCAATTCAAAAAGCGTGTGATGAAAGGCTCCTACTGGAAAAAGGATGTGAAAGAAATGAAGTTCGATGCAGTAGTTGGTAATCCGCCTTATCAAAGTGAAAACAATGGTAATGGTAATGGTAAAGATCCTATATATCATTTGCTTATTGATATGGGCATGGCCTTGAGTGATAAAGGCACATTCATCCATCCGGGACGTTTTTTGTTTAATGCCGGTAAGACACCAAAAGAATGGAATAATAAAATGCTTAATAATCAACATTACAAAGTTGTTGATTATGAGGCAGATAGTACAAAAATTTTTCCTTCCGTTGATGTCAAAGGTGGAATTGCCATCACTTATTGGGATAACAATGCAGAATTTGACATAATAGGTTTCTTCTCGCCATACAAAGAACTTAAATCAATAGTGAATAAAGTAATTCAACGAGAAGATTTCTTGTCATTTGCGACCTTAGTATATCCGAGAGATTTATATAAGCTTACCGATGAGTTATACAATGAGAATGAATGGGCAATAACTCGTCCAAGCAAAGGGCATAAATATGATGTTGGGACGAATGTATTTGATACTTTTCCGGAATTATTTTTTGATGAATGTCCTACAGATGGTGCGGATTACATACAAATTTACGGAAGAAAAGAAAATACCCGTTGTTCTAAATGGATTAAGAGGAGTTATGTAAAACTTCCGGATAATATAGATTATTACAAAGTATTTATTCCTAAATCAAATGGTTCCGGTGCAATTGGCGAAGTATTATCAACACCTGTGGTCGGTCGACCTGTGGTCGGTCATACTGTTACCTTTTTAAGTATTGGTAAATATGAGACCGTTTATGAAGCAGAAGCAACATTAAAATATATCAAGTCCAAATTTTCACGAACACTTTTAGGAGCACTAAAAGTTACACAAGACAACCCTCGTGAAACTTGGTCATATGTTCCTATGCAAGATTTTACAAAACACTCCGATATTGACTGGACTAAGTCCGTTCACGATATAGATTTACAACTTTATAAAAAATATGGGCTTTCAGATGAAGAAATTGCTTTTATAGAAAGCAAGGTTAAGCCGATGGACGGGACTTCATATTATGAATCAATGCTGAAAATGAGTTATCAAGATATTGTTTCTGCATTGCTCAAAAAATACGGTTCTGCAAAACACAACTACTTCAAAGATACTGCTTGCAAAATAAAAAATTCTTTGGTTACTCGAACCAATGAAGGACTGTTCTGTCATCATATTGATGAAGACAAGGCAATAATGCTTTGTAACGATAAATTTGCAGCTAATAATCCTTTTGAGTATCAAAAAGCGGCTAGGCTTGTTTACTGCAATTTACTTGAGCATTTACTGCTTCATGTAAAAATTGCTGAAAATCCAAGCCTTGATGCAAATGAAAACGAACTTCCGGGCATAGGCGGAGCAATCAACTTCATATGTAAGGATTTAAACGATATTTATTCAGGCAAAGAATTTTCAGATGAGTGGCGTAAGAATGTAGCGGATAAAGTCAAGGATAACTTTGATGATTATATTATTATCTTGCGTTATCTTTGGAATATAGTCGAAAAAAATCCGGTCTATAAAGCTATCATAACTAAAGAAATGCTTTGCGTTGGATGGGACGGTAAAGTTGTTAAAGAGGTTATGAACGCTCTTAATGCTAATGAGTAAATGGGGGTAATTCATTGAAAAACACAAAGAAACAAGATAAGCTAACCTTTTTTTCAAAGAACAAAAAGTGGCTCTTAATTTCGCTTGTTGCATTGGTAGGAGCATACATATGTATATATCTTTCATTTAAAGGGAATGGATTTATAACAGCTGGAGTGAATTTAGAGAAAAAAGATTGGCTTTCATTTTTGGGTGCATATTTAGCGTTTGCAGGAACTATCATAGTCAGTATTGTTGCCACATTACAGACAAAACACTTTGCAGAGATTGAAAAGGATAAGGCAATTGAATCTCGTAAAAAAGAGCTTCAGCCAATATTTTCAATAAATATCGATGGATTAAACCAACAAATATCTGGAACTGCAGAAGGTTTTAATTTGTATGGTACATCTACTTATCCAAAACACAAGAATGTTACTATTTCGCTTGAGAATGTGAGCATCTATCCTATTTTGAATGTAATTATCTTTGATAAGTATCTATTTCAACTTTTAAAGCCTAATGAGAGGAAAACAATTCAGATTGCTTATTCGAATTCTCCAGATGTTCAAAAATGGAAGGAACACATAATAGAAATACGAGAATCAGATTATGAAAGTACAGAAGATGGAATTCCCAAGTGGTTCAATATTAACTACGATGATATTGATGGTAATGAAATGTTCCAAACATTTGCTTTGAAAACATTTGACGATACTAATTACTATTCGCTTGAGGGAACGCATGGATGCGAGCAGTGTGTGGAAGATTAAAAAGTGATTATAGTTATTCAAACACAATAGTGTATAATAATTTTCCGTGGCCTGTAGTAACGGAGAAGAATCGGGAACAAATTGAAAAATCGGCGCAGGAAATTTTGAAAGCAAGAACATTATATCCTAATAGTAATCTTGCGGCTTTATATGATCCTTTAACAATGCCAGCCGAGTTACGGCGAGCACATACTGCAAATGATAAAGCTGTTATGGCTGCGTATGGCTTTAGTACAAAAATGACGGAAACAGATTGTGTGGGAGAGTTGATGAAATTATACCAGAAAATGCAATGATAAAAGTTTATAGAGCTGTTTTTTGCTCAAAGTAAAATATTTGAAAACATAGAATATTCCAAATCCATAAAAGCTGAATGAAAACCAATATGGGAATTTTACAGGTGGTACAAAATTTGTAAAATTTTCATATTGGTTTTTTTGTAATCTGTAAAAATTATAAATTTGGATATCAAGTAAGGTTTCGGATTTTTGATTTTTATGTATTTTTCAAATTTGGATATGGCTCCGAAATTGGCAATTTTGCGGAAGTGTATCCACACTTCCTGTCCTTGCTATTTTTTAATCACATGGTGATTTCACAGGGATATAGGGCTGTTTAGCCTATTTTTTCTCCCTGTGCTGTGACCGAAGAAATTCGAGGAACCAATTATATATTTATGCTGAATGTGAGGAACTGGGGAGCACAATCCTCAGCAAGATTCCAACATCCGAAAAATGCCGTATTGCTAAAATAGCGATATGGTATTACCGGGGTGGATCTTGCTCTAGTGTGTACTGAGACCTCGGCATAAATAGAAAAATGGGTTTGGGGAATCCCCAGCAAGATGAAAACCTGATGAGAGAATATTGTGATGAAAGACAATATTGTTAAACACAGGTGGATCTTGCTCTGGGGTAAGAAAGAAGTATCTTTATATTATCAAAATGATATTTGGAGTTTATGTTGTTGGAAAGTCGTAAGCAGGAAGATAACTTCAAGTTGTTGGTACAAATATAATGAATAGAAGTGTCCAGTACATTTTTGGTGATGGGTATTTTGGTGGAATCCATTTTTATTTATTTTTGAATAATAAAATTTTGAATCTGCAGCCGATTCTGCCTGCCGGACAATGTTTTTAGATATCTGTAAACGTCACGGACCGGAACTTGATGAAGAACCATCGGATGATGGAAGAAAGTATTTGGAAACACGATAGAAGCAAACGCTGTACTTATCGTCTTGTCTGGCAGGGAAGATTATTAGGCATTAACCAGAGAGATATCGGCAGAGAAAACAGAAGTGATAGACAATGATATTTGTTAGATATGCTTCTTGTCGTTGGCTGCATCATATTAAAACGCTTTTTACGTTAAAAAAGTGCTGTGATCACAAGGCTTTTTGCAAGCAAAAATGAAAAGGCTATATATAGGTAGCCTGTGAAACTGGAAGTGCCCATTTTGGGCCTGATTTAAAGAATAATGTTCTGACAGAGACCAATGGAATGACTCTCTGCTGGGGCTCCAAAAGAAAGGAGAAATGATTATGGAAAAAATGATGAATACAAAAACAGAGGGTAACACATTTACAAAGAAAATCGGGCAGACAGTCTATGTTGTCCGTTATCATTTCAATGAAAATGCAAAGGAAACAATGCAGGAGAAGATTAACCGGATGCTGGTTACAGAAGCAAGTCGACAGGCAGTGTATTAAAATTAGGTGGATGTAATTGAAGAAAAAATATGATATCATGTGAGTAACAAATCGGTATTTGGAGGTAATTTAAATGGAAAACAAAATTGTAGGTGCTATTTTCTGTTTCATGTCAGCAGTTTTAATTTCTGCACGATATATTTCTGCTGCGATATTTATGAGTGGAGTAGTTTCGTGGAATGCCACTTTATTTGCAGCCGGTCTTGAATGTGTAGGTCCTTTTTTAGCAATAGCGGCTGGTATTGCGTTTATTATTGGAATCCTTTTTCTGGGATATGGGCTGTATCTGGATATTAAAAAGATGAAGAAGTAGAACAATTCCCATTTATTGGGAAGTCGCTGAGAACGAAAAATCGGAATTTGTGTGTGGAGGTGATGGTTGTGAAGAAAAAAGTAACAATAGCGTTTGTCATCACTGGCATTCTTGCTATAAGTACAATGATTATATTTTCAACATATAAGTCTTCGGAAGCCTATCGAAAAGCAAAAGCAAAGACACAGTGGGAGTGTTCTGTGGTCTGTGCGGAAAAGTCAACGCCTGATTCCTATGTAATTACATATTCTGACGCAAAAATTTTGTCTAATACAGGCGTGTTGACAGTCCAGAACAGAAACGATTTTGACATTACTGTACATCTGCTCTGTGAAGGAAAACAGGAACTTGTATCTGACAGTATTCCTGCTGGCGGTTGCTATTCTTTTCAGAATGTTACAGATAAAGAATACACGGTAGGTATTCATGCTGAGGTTGATGAAAATACGGATATAAAAGCATTTGTATATGATGGAAAAGACACTGAACCATATACAAGATAAATGGTTTCTAATTGCAAGATAAATTCAAGTTTGTAGAATTCAAAAATTTAATATGAAATGTGAGATAGAGCGTATGGAAATAATCTATACGTTCTATTTTTTTGCCTTTTTTGAAAAAGTGATTAAAAAACTATTGACATTTTGTTACTGGTAGAAGCAGATGGTTATAAAAAGCTTTTGATAACTATGAGTGCAAAAACAGATAGCTGCGAAAATTTATTATGAGCTAATAGCAAAATTTGATATTTTGTGATATTGAGGGTATGGGGAATCGTAATCTCCATTAAGTTCGTCAGAGAATCATAATCCAGAAATGGGATTTTGAGTTACTCTAGGCGATACTTGCTTTAGAAAATGATTTGCCATAATGAGTTAGAACATGGGAGGAGGAAGCGTTAAAAAAAGAGAGAGCCATAAGCAACTCTCTCTGTGAT
>JAFEHB010000613.1_pt1 | contig 21978 bp, 19 predicted proteins | sample 9267121 | NCBI WGS metagenome assembly JAFEHB01 (sample SAMN17103336, study PRJNA684904) | human gut metagenome | isolation source: diarrhea sample from child under the age of five | host: Homo sapiens | place: South Africa: Mafikeng, Mafikeng Provincial Hospital | collected 2019-09 | reverse complement strand
TCTCCCCCCCCCCCTAGACTAGTAATGGTTTGAATCCCGCCTGCCCACCGATGGCAGGTCGATTACGCGAGGTGACCATATGGCTCCAGTGGAGCGTCATATCGAGGAAACGCTGTATCGCAGTGCCGTGGAACTGATCGAGCGAAGGTATCCGACAGGATGGGGAGGCGCGGCGGCGATGCGACTCGCCGGCAAAGACAACGGTAAACATGACGGAAGCAACGGCTCGGATGCACTTATCGTCACGAGCGTGGCGATTGAGACACCCAATGCCGCCGCTTCGCTATGCATCGAGGTCGGAGCGATGTGCGAGGCGATGAAGCTTGATCGCCGTGTCACCCACACCATCTGCGTCGTACGCGATGACGAACACGCCCCGTTCACCGTGTTGTCTCCATGCGGCATCTGTCAGGAACGGCTGCGCTATTGGGGCGACGACGTGATGTGCGCCGTGTCCGACAACAATCAGGGAGAGCATCCGTTGTTCGTGCCGCTGCGCGACCTGCAGCCGCACCATTGGACCCAGGTGTACCCACCAGCCGAATTGGAACACTACGAGCGATAAGCCGCCCTTGATTGAAATCCCTACCCCCCCCCTAAGCTATGCAGTAGGCTCCGCCCACAAGTCACACTGGTACAATTTTTCAGGTTCGAGACTGTAGCAAGTTGAGTCGCTTTATCAGTAAGTACACGTTTGGAGGTAGCGATGGCCCACCGTCCGCTTATCGGCGTGGTCCCGTTGTGGGACGACACACTGAACAGCCTGTGGATGCTGCCCGACTATTTCGACGGCATCGCCGAAGCTGGTGGCATCCCGGTGATGCTGCCGCTGACCGACGACGAGACCATAATCGGACAGTTGGTCGGCCAATGCGACGGATTCCTGGTCACCGGCGGCCACGACGTGGATCCGGAACGGTATGGCGAGGCGGCCGGCCCCAAGACGGTCAAACTGTGCAAGGCCCGCGACCGGATGGAGGAGCGTCTGATTCCCTCCGTCATCGCGGCGGACAAGCCGCTGCTGGGCATCTGCCGCGGCATCCAGAGCCTCAACGTCGCCTTGGGAGGCACGCTGTGGCAGGATCTGCCGGACGAGCATCCCAGCCCGGTCGTGCATCATGGCGACAAGCCGCCGTATGACCCGGTGGTCCACGAAGTGTCGATCGCGCCCAATTCGCCATTGGCCCGCGCGTTGTGGCCGCTGGGAGACAACGGCCCGAGTGAGGCGGAGGCCGATGAGGTCGATTCCTTCGGCAGGCCGTATCATCCGCGCGCCTATACGCTGGGCGTCAACAGCTATCACCATCAGGCGATTCGTACGCTGGGCCAGGGACTGGAACCGATGGCCACCGCGCCGGACGGCATCGTGGAGGCCGTCCGGATGTCTGCCAAGCGTTTCGTCTGGGCCGTCCAATGGCATCCTGAGTTCTCCCACCGCGCCGATAGCAACCAACGCCGCATCCTCAGCGCCTTCATCGACGCCTGCTGACGCAAGCTCCCGCCAATCTCGACGAAACGCCTTCCAGGAAATGGCTTGCCCGCATCCGTAGACCAGCAGATATTCAATCAATGTGCCGAACGGACTCATCGCAACAACAACATCCAGATCACCCACAATGCAGGTGACAAGACCGAGATGAGCGCCCGGCGCCGCAGCTCAAGCCCAAAGTCCGCCCCATTCCTCCTGCGCAGAACGGCGTGATTCCAGTGCTCCGGCAACCGGAGCCGTCGGAATCACGCCGTTTTGATGCGCCCGTGGTCGTGCCAGCGGATACAGTCGTCGATCGGGACGAACACCTCGTCACGGGCACGCTCCTCCCAATGCCCGGGGTGGACGGATTCCGTTCATTCAGTCTCCGGGAAAACGCCCGCACCCCGGAACGCGAGAACCCCGCGTCCCTTGCGGGAGCGGGGTCCAAGCGGTATGTCCTTGATTCTGATGTTTCAGATAAGGGGGCCCGAATCAGCGGGCGTAGAATTCGACCACGTACTGGATGTTGACCTGCACCGGAATCTCTTCGACCTCGGGCTTGCGGGTCAGGGTGGCCTTCAGGGAGGCAAGGTTCACGTCGAGGTAACCGGGAACCGCGGGCAGCACGTCACGGTGCACGCCTTCGGCGGCGATCTGGAACGGAACCATGGTCTGGCTCTTGGCCTTCACCTGGATGGTCTGGCCGGGCTTGACGCGGTAGGACGGACGGTCCACCACGTTGCCGTCAACGAGGATGTGACGGTGCACCACGAACTGACGGGCCTGGGCGGTGGTGCGGGCGATGCCAGCACGCAGAACCAGGTTGTCAAGACGGGTCTCGAGGTCGGTCAGCATGGCGTTACCGGTCTGGCCGGCGGTACGGGTAGCCTTCTCGTAAGCGGCGCGGAGCTGCTTCTCGGAGATGCCGTACTGAGCGCGCAGACGCTGCTTCTCGCGCATACGCACCGCGTAATCGGATTCGGTGCGGCGACGGTCACGGCCGTGCTCGCCAGGAGCGTACGGACGCTTTTCGAAAATGCGCTGAGCCTTAGGGGTCAGTGCGATGCCGAGGGCGCGGGACAGGCGCACCTGACGGCGAGAACGCTGAACGTTCGTCATTGGATTATTCCTTCTGTCGTTATCTGAACGGAACGCTCGGTTTCATGAGATTCCAAGCGCTGAGTCGGGCCTCTCCAACGCTTCGTCGTGATTGCTCACGAGCGGGTTGGCGTTCTTGCGATCGCCTACCGCCGACCCGTTGACGGGCTATGACTCCAGACGGCATCTACCAGTCGGCAGACACCAGCGAATAATATTACACCGCAGCCATGGACAGCACTCCGGCATCCATGCGGTATACCTTGTCCGCATACTCCAGCGCATCCGGATCATGCGTGACCATGAGGATCGCCGTACCGTTATCGGCTTGGCTTCTCAGCAGTTGCATCACGATGTCAGTGCTCTCTTGGTCGAGATCGCCGGTCGGTTCGTCCGCGATAAGCAATTTGGGCTGATTCATCAGGGCGCGGGCGATGGAGACACGCCGCATCTCACCACCGGATAGTTCGCGCGGATAGCTGTCTGCCAAATCGGCGGCACCGAGCTGGGTGAGCAGATGCTTGGCGCGCTCGGTAAGCACATCAGGCTGTCCGAGCGCTGAGTATAAGGATTGGTCGGTGCCTGTGATTGGCGCGATGACATCCGGCATAAACGGATCCGGCTCGGTGGAAGACTCGGTACTGTTCTCATCGGATGCGGAACCGTTATCGGCCTCAGATTCGATGCAAGGCTCGGTCTCGGCCATATTGTTCTGTTTTTGCACGGCTGCATCGTCCTTATTCTCAGCCTCCATGAACGACAGAGCATCCGGGAACATCGTCGCGGGCAGAATCACATTGTCGAGCACCGTGAGATTGCCGAGCAGGGTCTGGCTTTGGGTCACGAAACCGATGGTTCGGTTGCGCAGTAGGGACAGTCCCTTATCGCTCAGCTCAGTCACTTCACGCCCATCCACACGCACGGTTCCCGAACTTGGGCGCACCAATCCGGCGACCATATTAATCAGGGTGCTTTTACCGTTACCCGAGCGACCGACGATGGCGACGAATTCCCCGGCGTCAATCGTGAGATCGACGTGACTGACCGCGTCAAACGGCGTGCCGCGACGGACGAACTGGCGGGTCAAATCCACCAATTCCAGCAGATGAGATGCAGTTTCGGTCATGTCACTCCCCTTCTCGCAGGGTCAGATAGGCTTCGGGGCGGCCAAGCCGCCACATGGTCAGCAACGAGCCGACAATGCCGATGGCGGTTGAGCATACAATAGTTATGGCAATGAATCCGATAACGGCGGCCGGTCCGGCTTGCAGATATGGCAATTGCAATTGTTTGCCGATCAGCGAGCTGAATGGGAAGATCACGAGGCTCGCCACGCCTACGCCGATTACGCCGCCAATCAGTCCGATAATGGCCGATTCCTTGAGAATGATGACATCCAACATGCCACGCGTGGCTCCCATAATGCGCAGAGACGCGAACTCGCGCTTGCGTTCGTTCACCGAAGAGGCGAATACGGCGAGCAGCACGATCACACCCATCACCCAGATCACGGCCACGAACACCTTGAGGTAGGTGACCAATGCGGTCAGCGAGGTCTTGGTATTGGCGGTGATGCCGCCGGGATACACGTAGCCCAGATCGGCGAATCGGGAGTCAATGCGTTTGATGTTTTCGGCCACGGTTTGCGCCTCATACCCCTGCTTGACCTTGATCATCACGGTGGAGACGGCCTTGCCCGCATATTCCATGGGCATGACCTGCTTGGAGACCTTGGACGATGCGGCGACCATGTCGGGCACAGTGGCCTGGTTGATGAACACCGAATTGTCGAGGCTGGTGCCGGTATTGGCCAGCTGAGCGACCACCGGCCATTTACGGCCGTATAGCTCAATGGTGCCATCGGTCGACACATTCACGTTCGCGCCGGCGATCATCTTGCCGTCTTCGAGGGTGCCTTTGAATTGGGACGCAACCCATGGCTCGATAACGAAGTCGGTGGACGGGTCGTAGCCGATGATCTGCAGTTTTTCGTCGCAGCAGGCGGCGGCCAGTGACGATATGTAGGTTTGTTCGCTGGCTTGTTCGATGCCATCCGCTTGCTTGACCTCAGTGGCGATGTCTCTGGTGAAATAGAACGTGCTGGGGTTGCCGTTGGTCAACAGCGCTTCGGCTTTCTGCGCGGTGTCCTGAGGCACAACCATCAGGTCGGCGCCGAGGCGCTTCTCCATGCTGGTCATACCGGTGTTGAGGTTCATGGTCAGCATGGTGCCGCCGAAGAATGTCAGCGCAAGAATGGTGACGACGGCGAGCAGGGCGCCGGTGCGGAATGGCTTGCGCTTGAGATTTTCAAACGGCAGGCCGCGCAATGCGATATGCGATGGCACGATGGGGGTCCTTATCAATTATGGTGCGGTTGCAATAAGCGAGACCGGAACCCGACTCCTGGAATGAAATCGGACCCCGGTCACACGAGGTCAAGTTCAGTGCTTGGCCGCTCGGGAATCGAGCCAGATGGCGACAGCGGCGAACACGAGAGTGAGCACGCCGAGCACGATAAGCGTGGGCAGCATGACCATGCGGCAGTGCATCATGGCGCCCTTGCAGATGCCGATCAGGAAGGTGGGCACAGCAAGCAGCAGCAACGCGTTAGCGATGGCGGCGATGTTCAGACCAATACGGACCTGGGCGTTGACGAACAAGGCCACGACGCCGAGCACCAGAATCACAACGCCGATACTGGTGGCGGCCTGCTGCGAGTAATGGCAGGCACCCGGCATGTCATGGCCGGTGCAAGCGTGAGCAAAGGTCTGGGGTGCGATGGCAATAAGCGCACCGAACAGAATATTGGGCACGGATGCGAACAGCTTGTTCTTCATAACTTCCTTCCTCTCCCCTGCTACCAGGGGTTCGTGAGCACAACCTCCGCATTATGGCCACAGTATGATGAGGAACACAAGTCTTGTTTTTTATGAAATTATCTGGTATGCGCTTTCAGCTCACAGCTTTTCGATCGGTGCCACGCGGAGCATAAGGCGTTTGACGCCGGCGGAGCCGAAGTCCACGGTGATGACCGAATTGCGGCCCTTGTCCTGCGCGTCGGTGACCTTGCCGAGACCGTACTGGTCGTGGCTGATCATGTCGCCCACGGCAAAGTCAGAGATATTCAGTCCATTATCTTTAGCGAGCTTGGAACTTGGCATGGAAGATCCGGCGGAACCGGACTTCGGCGTGGTGTGGCGCGTAGTGACCTTGCCGCCACGAGTGCCGCCGGACGCCGAACTGGAACGGGAACGAGAACCATATGAAGAGCCGGAACCCGAACCATAGGACGAACCCGAGCGCGAGCGGGAACCGTAGGAGGAGCTGGAACGTGAGCCATACGATGAACCGCCCGAACGGGAGCCATAGGACGAGCCAGATCCATAGCTTGACGAGCCGTAATGAGATCTCGAGCCATACGACGAACCCGAACCGCGAGAGCCGAATGTCGAGGACCCACCGAACGTCGTACCGCCAAAATCGTCATCATCCCAGCCGCCGTAATCGTCGGCGAATCCATCGGATTCCCAGTTGGCGCGCATGCGTTCCACGCCGGCCTCACGACGCTTCCAGTCGATCAGCGAATCCGGAATCTCGTCAAGGAACTGGCTGGGCATCATATCGGCGGCCTGACCCCACTGGGAGCGTACAGCCGCGCGCGTGACGTACAGCCGCCGCTTGGCGCGGGTAATACCCACATAGGCAAGTCGGCGTTCCTCCTGCAGTTCGGTGGTGTCCTCCATCGAACGCGAATGCGGGAACGTGCCCTGTTCCATGCCGGTCAGGAACACCACCGGGTATTCGAGGCCCTTGGCCGTGTGCAAGGTCATCAGCGTCACTTTGCCGGAATCCTCCGCCTCGCCGGGCAGCTGGTCGGAATCGGCCACGAGCGCGGTGGTCTCCAGGAATGCGGATAGCGTGGCGTCGGGCGTGTTCTGCTCAAACTCGGCTGCGGTGGACTGCAGCTGGGAGAGGTTTTCCAAACGGGAGGCGTCCTGCGGGTCCACGGACTTTTCCAGCTCTGCACGCAAGCCGGACTTCTCCAGCACTTCGGCCACAATCTCGCTGGGCTTGGCGTCATGTGCTCGCGTGAATTGCGAGAGCTCACCCATCAAATCACGGAAGGCCTTGAGCTGCGTGGCGGTACGTGTGGGCACGTCCTGAATTTCATCCAAATGCATGAGTGCATAGAAGAAGCTGGTGCCACGTTCGCGCGCATAGGCGAGCAGGATGCCCTCGGCACGATCGCCGAGCCCGCGCTTGGGCACGTTCAAAATTCGACGCAGGTTCACGTCATCATCCGGGTTGACCAGCGCCTGCAGGTAGGCCAGCGCGTCCTTGATTTCACGGCGTTCGTAGAACTTGGTGCCGCCGACGAGCTGGTACGGCAGCCCTGCGTTGATTAACGCCTCTTCGAGCGAGCGGGACTGCGCGTTGGCGCGATACATAATCGCCATGTCAGAGTAGGCGATATCTTCTTCGGCGTGCAGTCGGGCGATTTCGGTGGCCACCCACTGGGCCTCCTGCTGGGCGTTATCCGCCGCGTAGCCGACGATTGGCTCGCCTTTACCGAGTGCTGTCCACAGTTTCTTGGGCTTGCGTCCCTCGTTGTTGCTGATCACCGCGTTGGCCGCGTCCAAAATGGTCTGCGTCGAACGATAGTTCTGTTCGAGCATGATGGTCTTGGCGTTCGGGAAGTCCTGTTCGAAATCCTGGATGTTGCGGATGTCGGCGCCGCGGAAGGCATAGATGGACTGGTCGGAATCGCCCACGACGGTGATCCAAGCAGGGCCCGCCTTGCCGGCGTTCGGCGCGCCCGGAATGGCCTTCTCCCCTGTGTCCACACCGGCCAGCTCGCGTACGAGCACATACTGGGCGTGGTTGGTGTCCTGATACTCGTCGACCAGAATGTAGCGGAAACGGTGATGGTAGTACTCGGCGACGGCCGGGTCGGTGCGCAGCAGTTCGACCGTGCGCCCAATCAGATCATCGAAGTCGACGGCGTTGGCCAGAGCGAGCCTGTGCTCGTATTCGGCGTATATCACCGCGTAGATGGCTTCAAGGTCGCCCACCGTGCCGAACTGGTAGCCGCGCTGGCCGGGCGTGAAGTCGGGCGCATGGACGGCGAGGTTTTCCTTCCAGCCGGTCAGGTTGTTTTTCAGGTCGGAGATGTGGCCGAGGATCGAACGCGGGGTGTAGCGCTTGATATCGAGGTTGAATTCGGTGGCGATGATTTTGACGAGTCGCTCGGAGTCGGCGGAATCGTAGATGGAGAAGCCGGATTTGAGGCCGATGGATTTGCCGTCGCGGCGCAGGATGCGCACGCAGGCGGAGTGGAAGGTGGAGACCCACATACGCTGGGCCACCGGGCCAATCAGCGAGCCGAGTCGTTCGCGCATCTCGGCGGCGGCCTTGTTGGTGAAGGTGATGGCCAGGATCTGGCTGGGCCATGCGCCGAACTGGCTCAGGATCCATGCGATGCGTCGGGTGAGGACTCGGGTTTTGCCGGAACCGGCGCCGGCTCCGATCAGCAGCGCCTGGCCGCGGTATTGCACGGCTTCGGCCTGCTGCGGGTTCAGGTCGCCTACGAGTTCCTGCGCGCTGCGGGCGATGACTTCCGGCTCGTCGTACACTGTTGCCTCCCTTTGAATCGCGACATTCATGTTTACCACATGCACGGGTCAGCGTCGGTGTGACGAACCGGCCCGGGGCTGGGCGGCCGGCGGACGGTTCCGTTACAAGCGAATGACGTTCCGACGGCCGACGGTATCACTCGGCGAAGAACCGCCGCCGCACCGCCCCTCGCATCGGACAACGTACACTTGCAGATATCCATATCATCCATATCGGTTGTGGCACACGATGACAGGAGGTCCGATGCAGGAACTTGAGGAACGAATCCAGAGCGAGGGAACGGTAAAGGAAGGTGACGTGCTCAAGGTGGACGCATTCCTGAACCACCAGTGCGACGTACGTCTGTTCGACCGTATGGGAGCCGCGTGGGCCAAGCATTTCGCCGGCAAGCACATCACCAAAATTCTGACCATCGAAGCGTCCGGCATTGGCATCGCATGCGTGGCCGCCCAGCATTTCGGCAATGTGCCGGTGGTGTTCGCCAAGAAAGCGCAGTCCATCAATCTGGACGGCGACCAGTACACCACCACCGTGTATTCCTTCACCAAGCAGAAGGAATTTCCGGTGATCGTGGCCAAGAAGTATCTGAATGCGGGTGACCATGTGCTGCTGATCGACGATTTCCTGGCCAACGGCAAGGCGCTGCGCGGCCTGATTGATCTGTGCAAGGCGGCCGGCGCCACGGTCGAGGGCATTGGTATCGCCGTGGAGAAGGGCTTCCAGGGCGGCGGCGACGCGCTGCGCGCCGATGGTTACGACGTAGATTCGTTGGCCATTGTCGAATCCATGGATCCTGGAACCGGCGAGATCACCTTTAGGCACTGAGGACTATTGCCCGCTCCCGCTGGCGGGAGCTGTCACGACAGCGACTGAGGGTGGTTCATCTTGACCGCAGACCACCCTCAGTCGGCTACGCCGCCAGCTCCCGCCAGCGGGAGCAAACAAAAAGGGAACAGAGAAAAGAGAATCATGTCAGAGAAGAAAACCAAGAATTCCATATCATTTGAGGCATTGTCCTCGCTGGACGCGCCCGTATCCTTCTGGAAGGGCGTTCCGTTCGGCCTGCAGCATGTGATGGCCATGTTCGTGGCCAACCTTGCCCCGATCTTCATCGTCGCATCCGCCGCGAAGATGACGCCGGCCCAGTCGGCCACAATCATTCAGTCCGGTCTGCTGGTGGCAGGTCTCGGTACCTGTCTGCAACTGTATGGCGCGTGGCTCATCGGCTCCCGGCTACCGATGGTCACCGGCATCTCCTTCACCTACGTGGCGGCCGCCGTGGCGATTTGCGCGGACAAGGGCTATGGCGCCGTGGTCGGCGCGGTGATGGTCGGCGGCCTGCTGGAACTCGTGCTGGGCTTGACGGCCAAATATTGGCGTCGGTTCGTGCCGCCAATCGTCTCCGCCATCGTGGTCACCTCCATCGGTTTCTCCCTGCTCAACGTGGGCGCCACGAGCTTCGGCGGCGGCAGCGGCGCCAAGGACTTCGGCAACTGGCAAAATCTGACGCTCGGGCTTATATCATTGGTCGCCTGCTTGGCATTCCAGCTGTTGATGAAGGGCACGGCCAAGCAGCTGTCCGTGCTATTCGGTCTGGTGGTCGGTTACGTGGTGGCCATCTGCATGGGCAAGGTCGATTTCTCCGGTTTCCAGAACCTTGCCATTGTGTCTGTGCCGCAGATCATGCCATTCAAGCCCGAGTTCGACTGGGGTTCGATCATCTCCATCGGCCTGCTCTATGTCGTCTCCTCTGTTGAGGTGCTGGGTGACACCGCCGCGCTGACCAAAGTGGGTCTGAACCGTACGCCGACCGAACGCGAGACTGCTGGCGCCATCGCCGGTGACGGCCTTATCTCCACCGTCTCCGGCCTGTTCGGCTGCCTGCCGCTGACCTCCTTCGCGCAGAACATCGGACTTGTGGCCATGACCAAGGTCGTCAATCGTAAGGTCATTCTTTCCGGTGGCGTAATCCTGATTTTGGCGAGCTTCGTGCCGGCCATCGCCGAGGTGTTCAACTCGCTGCCGCAGGCTGTGCTCGGCGGCTGCACCATCATGATGTTCGGCAATATCATTCTTTCCGGCTTCCAGATGATCGCCGAAGCGGGCTTCACGCAGCGCAACATCACGATTGCGGCGCTCTCGCTGACCATCGGCATCGGCTTCACCCAGGTGAGCGACATCTTCGCGCAGTTCCCGGCCCTGTTCCAGCAGATCTTCGCCTCGAACTGCATCGCCGTGGCGTTCGTGGTGGCCGTGATCCTGAACGCCGTGCTGCCCAGTGAGGAGCATTTCCTCTCCGCGCCCAAGGAGGCACCGGCCGACGACGAGTGACGACCGCCGGATCTTTTCGCATGTGCCCGCAACCATTTCAGTTTGCGGGCACATGTGTTATGCGGGAATCCAGCGAACGAACAAGCATACGGACTTTTCCGATCGCATTGCTGCGCCATCGCAATCTTCACAAAACCACGTTGCCAATCATATCGTTTTTCGATATATCATTATCGTTATTCGAAATATTCGATGCAAGGGATCGTCTCATAAAGCGCTACATGAACAAGTGGGTCCTGCTTGGATTGAAGGTCATCATCGCGCTGGTCTGGCTGGCCTGCCTCTGGAGCCAGACGTTCGCCGCGCCCATACTGAGCGAGGCGATGGCCGGCCTGTACTCCAGCCAGGTGGCGATGCGCTGGCCATACCTCATCATGGGCATACTGTTCCTGGTATGCGTCGAGATAGCGTTTGCGGCCGTCTGGCGGCTGCTTTCGCTATCCGGCTCCGGCACGGTGTTCACCGCCAAGGCCATGCCCTGCGTGAACTGGGTGCTTGGCTGCGCGGCGATCGCCACTGCGCTGACCGTTCTCGTATCCCTGTGTTTCCTTATCTCCGGCTGGCATGATGCGACCATGCCGGCCATGGATTACTACACCATCGCCTTGGTGCTTGGTGTGGCGGTTCTCGCCGAAATCGGATTCATGCTGCTGATGGTCGTGATGAAAGGCCTGCTGCGCGCCGCCACCGACCAGTCCAGCGAGCTCGAGCAGGTGATCTGATATGACGATTCGCATCAATCTCGACGTCATGATGGCCAAGCGCAAGATCGGGCTCGGCGAGCTCGCCGAGCAAATCGGCATCACCCCCGCCAATGTCTCCATTCTGAAGAACGGACGTGCCAAAGCCGTTCGCTTTACCACGCTGGATGCGCTTTGCAAGGCCCTCGACTGCCAGCCCGGCGACATTCTCGAATGGGAGGACAGCGACTGGTAGTCGTTCAGCCCATCGGGGCGAACGCCATGCAGGCGCGTGCGATCATCCAGACCGCGAAGGCGATGGCAAGCTGAATCACCTTTTGCACTCTAGAACTTGGAACGACTTATAAGCCTGTGCAAGGCTCTCGTAAGGAGCTTTCTGCCTTCAAAGAGGTACCTGATACGCGAGAACTCGAGTATGAGCGTTGGAATTGCAACGGTCATGCTCGAGTTCTCAAGGCTTAGATACCCCTTTGAAAGCAGATAGCATTCCGCAAAAGGCCTGATGCACCTCTTTCAAAGGAGATAGCTACAAGTTTTATGCTCAGATGCCCGGATGAGCAGTTGCTCAGACATGCAGACGCGCCACCCATTCGCGCACGAGAGCTACGACGGCTTCGGGTTGGTCGATGTGCGCGTTGTGACCGGCATTGTCTAACGTCACGAAGGTGGCGTTGGGATAGTGCGGCAACAGGGCTTGCTGGTCTTCGTATCCGACGATCTGGTCTTGTTTGCCGGTGACGATGAGCACCGGACCTGCATATGTGCCGAGTGTTTCCTCGGGGTCGTCATCCAGCCAATAGCGTTGATCCAGTCGTTCGCACGCCGCACGGTCACACAACGCCACACCAGGCAAGATGAACCGCTGGTAGCGCCGCCATGCATCGAATGACTGGTTGACGCCCATGGTGATGAAGTCGAACACCTGTTCCTGCGGCAGGGAGTGCGTCAGTTTGGGATTGGGATTCGCAACCACGTGTTCGGCCACATGCCGGCCGGCATGCTGCGGGTCCACAACCGGCGCGATCAGCGCCATGCCGACCACTCGGCGAGGTTCGCGCGCCAATACTTCACGGACAAGCGCACCGCCCATCGAGTTGCCGACCATGGCGAATGGGGTTGCTTTGCCGACAAGGCCGTCAATGACCGTTTGCAGCCAATCAGCCATTTCCGGCAGTCCACAGGCATTCTCGGGCAGTGCCGGCGTACGCCCAAAGCCGGGTAGGTCCAGGTATATGCGGCGAATCGAATCATTGCCGTCGAATGCTTCATCGAGCATCATCAGCGAACGATGGTCCACACCCATGCCATGCACAAACACGACGGACAATCCATTATCATTGCCCTCGATGGCGTAATACGGCTGCGGCTGTGTCATACGTTCCTCTCTCAAACCGGGACTGGGTGTATTTCACACAATAGCGTCTACGGTTCCTTCGCCGCCGAAACAGTTTCGAACGGCATTCTCGGTTTCAAGGGGCTGATTCTGTTATCCGGGAACATCTACTTCCACTTCGAGGGGCTGGTCGAAGCTCAAACCAAAAGTAGAAACGGCGTAACGACAACGCCATCCCGCCATTTTTATGATCTGTCTACTTAACCATCCGCCCCTTGAAACGGAAGTAGATGTTCTGGAAATGGCGAATCAGCCCCTCGAAGCGGAAATAGACGATTGCAACCCAGATTATCAATCTTGGCCACGCTGAAACACGGACATTGGAACATTCTTCTCGGTTCGGCTTGTGCGAGAGTCAAAGGGCGTGAAGAATTATGGCAAAGTCATCGGTGCTATGAGCATTCATCAGGCAGATATGACACTCTGACTGGTGGTGATCAGATTGACGTGACGATATGACATAGACGCGCAATCAGGCGAAGACCGATAAGGCCAGGAAGGAGGCGAGATGGTTCGGCGAACGCGATACCGGGCTCGTCGCCGCTCGGGCGGCAGATGGGTGCTGGTGTTTATCGTCGCTTGCGTCATCGTCGCGATTCTGGCCGCGCTCATCTATCTGCCACGCATTTTCTTTTCCTCCGGCACCCCTTCCCGCGCCTCCGACGACGCCTATTGTTCGGCGAAACCAGCCGACGGCCCAAGCTATTCCCTCATGCCGGAACAGGCCCAGAACGCGGAGCTCATCGCCAACATCGCCATCAATCGCGGACTGCCGGATCATGCGGCGACGGTGGCCATCGCCACGGCCATGCAGGAATCGCGAATCACGAACCTTTCCTATGGCGATCTGGATTCCATCGGACTCTTCCAACAGCGGCCGAGCCAAGGTTGGGGAACCGTGGAACAGGTGTCCGACATGACGTATGCCACGAACATCTTCTACGACCATCTGATGCAGGTGCCGGACTGGGAGACGATTCCCATCGAGGACGCGGCCCAGGAAGTGCAGCGTTCAGGATACCCGGATCTGTACGCCACATGGGACGCCATGGCGCACGCTTGGGCTGCGGGACTGACCGGTGAATTCGGAGCGACTATTTCATGCGCGCTGGAGCCGGCAACATCGTCGGATGCCGATGGGCTTATCGCTGCGCTTCCTGTTGCCTATCCGAGTGTTACCGCCGCTACTGCGCCTGCGACTGCCGAGGGAAACGGTAATAATTTATCAAACGGTACGACAATCACCGTAGCTCTGCCCGACGGCCTGTCCGCAGACGACCACAATCGCCTGTGCTGGCAGGTTACGGGCTGGCTGGTCACGCACGCACGCCAATACGGCATCGACGCATTGCATGCGAACGGCATGGACTGGAATCGCAAAGACGGTGTTTGGACAGGAAACGAAACCGTCGAGCAGACCATCACCGTCACATTGGTCTAATCAGGCAATCAAACGTCTAACTTTTGACGAATCCGGCACTCCCCTATTCAGCAATAAACTACTAAGATAAAAGCACATTACAGGCCTATTCAAAAGAAATGGGGAATCTATGAGCAAGGCGTTGATTGCGGTGGATGTGCAGCCGACATTTTGCGAGGGCGGCGAATTGGGTGTTGAGGGCGGCAACGCGGTCGCCGAACGAATTGCCGATTATGTGAATGCGCATCGTGGCGAATACGCGTATATCGCCACCACGCAGGATTGGCATATCGAGCCAGGCGCGCACTGGTCGGCTGAGCCAGATTTCGTGGATACATGGCCGAAGCATGGCGCGGCCGGTACGTCGAACGCCGAACTGCATCCGGCGATCAAGGCGCTGGGCGTCGAGCATCATTTCAAGAAGGGCCAGTATTCGGCGGCATATTCCGGGTTTGAGGGTATCGAGGACAATACTGACCGCATCCAGACCCGTGAGGAGGTCTCGGCTGAACAGGCCGCCGGCAAGACACTAGCCGACGCGCTGAAGACGGCCGGCGTGAGCCGCGTGGATGTGGTGGGCATCGCCGAATCGCATTGCGTCAAGGACACCGCGCTCGATGCCAGGAAGCTCGGTTTCGAGGTCACCGTGTTCGAGGACCTGACCGTACCGGTCAGCGAGGAGCTCGGTGTCGCGGCCCGCAAACAGATGGCGGCAGCCGGCATCGCGCTGGTCGAGTCGCGCTGATCGATTCGGATATACCCGCAGCGAACGCATAGCTGTTTCCACATATTCAGGACTTACACTGCCGCATAGTCGATGTGTAAGGAAGGCGATTATGGTTACGATGCTGCTGACTTCGATGTTCCATAACGTCTCGCCCACCGTGCATGAAATCGAGCCGCGGCCACAGGGCAAACGGGTCGTCTTCATTCCAACGGCGAGCGCTGTGGAACCGTGGGGACCGGCTCGTACGGCATTGAGCAAACACGCGCTACAACGGCTCGGCTTCGAGGTCGAACAACTGGATGTGGAAAACATGCCGAGCGACTCCGCCGAGGACATCACCCACAAAATCACCGAGGCTGATTGCATCTATGTGGGCGGCGGCAACACGTTCTTTCTCCTGCAGGAGTTGCGCCGCACCGGTGCCGACCGGGCCATCATCAATCAGGTGCGCGCCGGCACGCCGTATATCGGCGAGTCCGCAGGCTCGGTCATCACGGCACTCGACATCGGCTACATCAAGCTCATGGACCGCACGGACAAAGCCCCCGATCTCACCGATTACACAGGATTGGGCCTGGCTGATTTCCACGTGGTCCCCCACCATCATGCAGCGGCCATGGGTCACGCCGCACAACGCATTCTCGACCGGTATGGCGCTAATCTCAGTCTCAAGCCTCTTACCAACCGGCAGGCCCTGCTCGTCAAGGATGGCAGAACCCGGTTGCTGCGATGATGCGGGTCGTCGGCCCGTCGCCCATTCGGCATCGCCGTGGTGTGTCCGGCCTGATATGCCTATCGAGCGGCATCAATCACACAGCAATGTGGCTGGGAACCTCGCCGAACGTCAACACCTGCGTACATCAGCACGGCAAAATCTGCCGAAAAACGCCCGGCGCACGAGATGCCAGCCGGCCCCATCCGTCACCTCAGTGCCGTACCGGGTCAGGCATGGCCTTGAGCAACGGGATGAATCCGGCGCACAGTACCAGGGCCACGACGGCGAGTATCTGCCAGTGGGCGGAGCCTAGCCAGCCGCCCCACGTGCCGACGGCACCGCCGATCGCATACGCGAACCTGGCACGGCCGCTGAATTTGGCCAGGTCACCACCGCTCAGCAGCAGTTGTCGCGATACGATCACGCCATGCGCCAGCAGGCCATAGCCGAGGTTGTTGATGAGCCATCCGACGCACACCACGGCAAACTCGGGAACCAGTACGGCGGCAAGGGAAATCGCCGTGGCGATTGCCCCGATGGCGGACACGGCGTGCATGCCGAGTTTTGCGGAGAGCCGCATGTAGACAAACGATCCGATGATGCTGCCCACGCCGCCGAATGCGTAGACCACGGTCAGCATATCGCTGCCGTACCGGGAGCCGATGCCCAGCAACGCATAGCTTGCCCACAGCGACGGAATCAGCGCAAGCAGCAGCGATGCGATCAGCAGTCTGACCCGGGTCAAGCGGGTGACCGGAGTGCGCTGCGGCGCGTGTGACGTGTCGGCCGCCGTGGATTCGTCGGCGGAGCCGTCGCCGTCATCGCCGCCCGCACCATCGTTGCCGAATCCCGGCATGAACTCGCGGGTGCGGAATCGCGTCAGCGCGCAGGCAAATGACAGTGCCGACGAGGTGAGCAGCATGGCCATGATGGAGGCGTTGGCCAAGGCCGATCCGGCAACCTGGCCCAGCAACGTACCGCCCACGCTGGCAATCACGGCGACGTAGCCGCTGTACTTGACGAGCATGTCATCGTCGTCGCCGGCCGCATCCATCTCGAACACTTCGGAGGCCACGTCGATGACCTGCCCGGTCATCAGCAGCAGGCATGACAGGGCCAGCAGCAGCCACTTCCAATACGTCCAACCGTTGGGCACCAGCGCGACCGCCAAGCACAGTACGCCTTCCACGCCCTCCGTGGTCGCAAGCGAACGGAACGAGCCGAACCGCTGCACGATCCATGCGGATATCGGAGAAGCGAAGTCGATGACCAGATTGAACGTCTTGCGGAACGCGATCACCCATGCCGGCAGTTCGACGATCAGAATCGAAGGAATCACCGACCCCTCGAAAATCGCGTTGGACAGCATCGAAAACGTCATACCCACCAACGCCCATCGCAACGCCCTGCTCAATACCGATAATCCTCGCATACCTTAGTTCCTTGTCCGTGCCAGTGTAACGGAATTATGACTTCTCAATCGTCCCCCCGCTGTCTAAATGAAAGTGCAACACCCTTTCACTGGTTATCTGGACAATCCCAATCTAAAGGGTGTTGCACTTTCATTTAGACAGCGGCCCCCATATCCGCATGTCACTGCTGCTATCATAATGAGCCAGTAGACGCCTTTAAGCGTTCTGACAGCCATGGAATCGAAAATCGCTATGCACATCATAGAACAGCACTGCCAAGGCAAGAGGTCTGACCAGTCGCTCAATGAGGACGGGCTGATCATCACCGATGGTTTCGCGGCAGTGGTGGATGGAGTGACCAGCAAAAGAGTGCACCACCTTGCCGGCCTTGTTCTTGGCCGCGTCCAGCACCGGGGTGATGTCAGCGGCCCATTTTCACGCACCGAACGTCCGGCGAGCATGTCGTTGCTGCCCACGCACACGATCAGCACGTCCGGCCGGTCGTTGATATCGCCAATCATCCGGTAGCGCACGCGCCGGGCGGTCGCGCCGAGCTTGCCGACCGTACGCCAGGCCACCGGCCGACCGGTACGCTTGGCGACGCGCGCGGCAAGCAGCGGCATGATGCCTTTCGACTGGCCGTCCACGCCACCCAACATAGTCCGCCCGCCTCGACCGGCCGATCTCGTCAGTGAACACGCGGAATCGAACCCTACATCGACGTTCGTTTCGTCTGGTTTGGCCCATGAATTCTGGATGAATTGGGGTGAACCGGCGGGGCTGGAGGCGAGCGGGCGGCGGATTATGGGGCACAATGGTGTCAAGGAGGCCGCCATGGTCGATGACTATACTGCCAAAATGACTGAGCTGATCGAACTCATGCGTCTGATCGGCAACGATACGCAGCAGTGCGAGGTCAAGGAATGCAAGCGCAAGATCTCCTCGACCATTACCGATACGTTGTCCGCGTTCTCCAACGGCTCCGGCGGCTGGATTATCCTGGGCCTGTCTGAAAAGAACGGGTTCACGCCGGTCGAGGGATTCGACGCGCGCGCCATGCAGGAGGCGCTGAGCCAGGCGTGCGAGAAGATGACGCCGGTGGTGCGGCCCGTGATCGTCACCTGCCCGTTCGAAGGCGTGAATCTGGTGTTCGCGCGCATCGACGAGATGCTGCCGCGCGACAAGCCCTGCTTCACCACCGCGCTCGGACCGCACAGCGGCTCGTTCATCCGCACCGGCGACGGCGACCGGCGCATGACCTCCTATGAGGTCGACCGGCTCATCGAGGAGCATCTGCAGCCCACGTACGATTTGGATATCGTGCCCGGCGCCACGACCGATGACCTCGACCCGCAGCTTGTTGCCGGATTGTTGGCGCGCGTGCGCGAACAGCATCCGCGCGTGTTCGCCGACCGGGACGGCATCGATGTGCTGCTGGATCTGCAGGTGTTGCGCCATGATGATTCCGACGAGTCGGAGGTCGGCGGAATACTGCGTCCCACCTTGGCCGGACTGCTGGCGTTGGGCCGCTATCCGCAGAAGTTCTATCCGCGGCTCGGCATTTCGATAGCCGTGTTTCCGGGGACGAGCCGGGACGATGTGTTCCGGGGCGACGAGCGATTGGTCGCCTCGAAGTCGGTGGTCGGTTCGATTCCGGTGATGATCGACGATGCGGTCGACTCGTTGATGCGTTGGATTGGCGCGAAGAAGCCCGATTATCCGCCGCTCGTGTTGCGCGAGGCGATTGCGAACGCGCTCACCCACCGTGATTATTCGCCCGATGCGCGCGGCACGCAGGTGCATATCAGCGTGTTCACCGATCGCATCGAGATCACCAATCCGGGTGGCCTGTACGGCATGGTGACACATGACGTGCTGGCGAGCCCGCATCCGGTGACGGGCGCGCCGTTCGTCTCCACCCGAAACCAGTTCCTGTTCACGCTGCTGGAGTCCACGCCGTATCCGGGCGGCGGGTTTGTGAACCCAGAAGGCGGCGACGGCTACCAGCGCATCGCCGCCGCGTTGCGTGAGGCCGGCATCGAGCCGGCGACCACGCGCAACGACATCAACACGTTCACGATGACCATCACCAAGCAACGCACGATGGAGAACAGTTCGCCGGGCGACGTGGTCAAGGCGATTATGACCGTACTGGAGCGGCATTCGGCGATGAGCGTCAAGGAGATCATGCGCGAACTGCAGTTGACGCCGCTGGCCGCCACATCCGGTATGCGCGAGCTGATGAAGGAAGGGCGGGTCGCCCGAGTCAAGTTCGCCGACGACTCGGTACAGCGGTATCGGTTGAAAGGCTGATTTCTCACTCGGCCAGCTGCGTGGTGGCGGGCGCGGCCAGGGTGGGACGGGATCGGCGGAAGCGGCCGGCGGCCAGGCCAATGCAGATGAACATCACACCGAACAGTGCGACCAATCCCAGCGAGCCGGCCCAGCCGGCGACGCTCACGCCGCTCTCCGCAGCCGTGCCGGAGCCGAGCGCGTTGTCGATCGCGGTGCAATACCACCAGCCGGGCAGGAACTTGGCTATGGTCACCATCACGCCGGGCATCATGTCAACCGGCAATGCGACGCCCGACGTGAACATGATGAGCAGGCCGAAGATATTGGCGAATCCGTTGGCAGCCGCCTCCGAAAACCCGAATTCGCTGAGCATGAATCCACAGGCGACAGTCATCAGCGCATATACGCAGGTTGCGCAGAACGTCATCAGCACTCCCCCGACGCTCAGGTGCAACGGATCGAGTCCCGCCGCCATCATCAGACCGATCGAGAGCACCAGATAGCCGACGCATACGACGAGCGCGAATCCGCCCAACGTCAGCAACCGCTGGAGTCCCATCGACGACATACGTTGCGGGGATGCGGTGAGACGACGGCGAACCTCCCCGGTGGTGAATGTGCCCAGAATCATTGATCCGCAGACGGTCATCGCCAAAAACAGCGGATGCAGCGCGGTTTTCATGGTGTTGCCGAATCCGCTGGCCGCCATGTCCGAAGCACTTTCCGCGTCCGCGCTTGCCGTGTCGATCACAGCGACCTTATGGTTCGCGTCCATGTCACTCGCCGATGCGGCAGCCGCTTTCGATGCCTCGAACAGATCGCCGACGCTGGGTTTCTCAATCTGACCGGCCGGCAGCATATCAAGCATGTCCTGATTCGAGAATTCACCAAACCCGCCCATGCCATCTTCAGACGAATCACCCGCAGTGTCTCCAATGTCGATGCCGGCCATAGCTGCGAGCGCCGCACTATCGACCGTCGTATGCGAGCCAATCAGTGCCGTACGCGTGAGTGAAAGGAACCCGATGACGTTCATCCGGGCCATCGAGCCTGCGCCGGACGTATAGCTGGTGACCGTGTCCACGCTTGGTGGATTCTCGCCTGTCGCCGCGGCATCAATGAAATCGTCGGCGAAACCATCGGGGATGATGACGATCAGATCCACCCAGTTCGAGGCGACGGCTTGTTGCAGAGTTTCACTAGCATCGTCAACGTTCACCAGTTCGCTGGAATCCGACAGGTATGTGCGCATCGATGACGCGATGCCGCCCCTGTCCGAGTCTCGATCGATGACGGCGACACGCATTTTGGCCGGCTCGAATGCCGCGGCTGCGGAATCGGATGTGCCAGACAGCATCGACCAGCTGATAGACAGCAGCATCATGATGCCCACGAACACGAGGTAAATCAACAGGTAGGCCCTGTGCGAGAACAGTACACGCAATGTGGCTTTACAGGTGTTCATAGCGTTGCCTCCTCAGCATTGCGATGCCAGCCAAGAGGAATACCGCGCTCATCGCCAGCAAAATGGCACAAGTGGTGATGAACGGCTGGTAGCTGTCGTAGTACAAAATGTCGTAAAACAGGTTCGTCACCTGTTGCGCGGGGTTGATGGTGCCGAGGATGGGCGCGTTGCGTGCTATCCAGTCACTGATCTGCATGGCGAAGCCGCCGTACAGTCCGGTGAACAGCGACAATATGCAGGCGATTCCGCTCGACAAACCGTATTTCGTGTCGTAGGAAAGCTTCGGTACCGCGCCGAGCAGGGTGCCTGCTGAGCTGGTCATGAACGAGGCGATGATGACCGCGAAAATCGCTGCCGGTTCGCGTCCGCCGAGCGAGACGTTGCAGGCGAGCCGGATATAGGCCAATGCGATGGACAGGGCGACCGACGAGCACAGCCAGCAGGAGAGGAAGCCCGCGACGAGCTGTTTGGCCCGGCTCAGCGGCGCTACGGTCCGCCGTATGCCCAGCGCGGACAGGTTCGCCTGTGCGGCGGCGACTGTGCTGATGGAGTATCCCATGGCCATCATGCAGGACATGGCCAGCAGCGCGTAATAGTATCGGGCGATCGCGTCAGGCTGGAAATGCGTGAGCGTCGTCTCATGGGTCATGTCGACGTTCTGCCCGACGCTGTTCCAGAAGTTCCGGCTGAGCGCGGCCTGTGGATTGTCGGCGATGGTCTGCCGGGTGACGGCGTCGGTGCGGTTGTACAGGTCGATGACGCCGCGCAGGGCCGCGAGGCTAATGTCCAGTCCGCTGTTTTGCGTGGAGTCTTTGGCTGTGACGGCGGTTTCCCGGCTCACGGTCATCGCCAATCGGCCGTTATTGTCGGCGGTCAGATAGCCGTTGGCAGTGCCGTCGGCGAGCCGTTGTTCGGCCTCCTTCACGGTGCCGACTGTGGTGATGGTCAGCAGCTTTTGGTCGATTCCGGCGTAGGTCGTGTCGTCTGAGGCCGATTCCGTTTCCCCGGCCAGCGCGTCTACGAAGGTGCGGGCACCGTCCGCCTGCTGCCAACGGGTGTCTTCGATGACGGCCATCGGCACCGGCTTGAGTTCATATGCTTCGGCCAGCCCGCCGAACAGTCCGTTGAACATGGTCGCCAGCACGATCGGGAACACGGTCATCCAGAACAACGCCGACCGGTTGCGCAAGTTCGCTTTCAATGCGACCAGAAATGTGGTCCACATGATGTCTCCTTACCTGCTCCCGCTGACGGGAGCTGTCGGCGAAGCCGACTGAGGGTGGTTGTTGCAAGGCCACCCCCACTCGCTTCGCGGG
>JAFEHB010000608.1_pt1 | contig 22110 bp, 16 predicted proteins | sample 9267121 | NCBI WGS metagenome assembly JAFEHB01 (sample SAMN17103336, study PRJNA684904) | human gut metagenome | isolation source: diarrhea sample from child under the age of five | host: Homo sapiens | place: South Africa: Mafikeng, Mafikeng Provincial Hospital | collected 2019-09 | reverse complement strand
ACCATGTGTTTACGATAACCTGCTCTTTAGTTGTGATGTTGAACATTACAGCTGTCTCAGAGTTCAGACCAAGTTCTTCGTAGTTTGTAACTTTTGCTTTGGAAGCATTGTATACGATGAAATCTGGCTCGAATGTTTCAAGTTCTTCAGCTGTTGGTTTGATGAACATGTTTGTTACGAAGTGTGCCTGCCATGCAACTTCAACGATGAAACGGATTGCCATACGAGTGTCTTTGTTAGCACCGCAGAATGCATCAACTACGAAAAGTCTCTTGTTGGAAAGTTCTTTTTTAGCAAGATCCTTAACTGCTGTCCATGCTTCCTGAGTAGCCGGATGGTTGTCGTTTTTGTATTCATCAGAAGTCCACCAAACTGTATTTTTGGAGTTCTCATCCATAACGATGTATTTGTCTTTAGGAGAACGTCCGGTGTAGATACCTGTCATTACGTTAACAGCGCCGAGTTCTGTTTCCTGGCCTACTTCAAATCCTTCAAGACCTGCTTTAGTCTCTTCCTCAAATAATACTTCATAAGAAGGATTGTACACAATTTCAGTTGTGCCAGTGATGCCATACTTAGTTAAATCGATTTTTGCCATCTTACATTTACCTCTCTTCTTTAATAGAGCCATCTACATGCTGGCTTCCTATAACCTCTAAGAAGTGGAACGCGCCAACTTCTCATAGAGTTAATTATACATAATTCATCAATAAAAGCAATAAAAAAACCATTAAATTTTGAAAAAATGATAATAATTTAACACTTCATGTCGTGTTTGGGCAGTGATTTCAGCATTATCCTGCTTTCTTGACATAAGTATTCCCCAAATGTACAATGAATAAAAAAAAATCTTCTATATATAATATAGAAAGCATTTGCTGGCATCACCAGGCAGAAATATCATCAGAAAGGACGGGAATCTTATGAAGCAGCTTTACACAAGATGGGGAAAAAATCTCGACAGGGATCATGTGCTGGAGGAATATCCGAGACCACTTCTGATGAGAGAAGATTATCAGATCCTCAATGGCTGGTGGGATTATGCTTTTACTATAGACTATAAACAGCCACAGCAGTATGAGGGCAGGATCCTCGTGCCGTTTTCGCCTGAGACAGCTCTTTCAGGAGTCGGACGTCAGCTTAAACCAGATGAATATCTGTGGTACCGGAGAAATTTCGATCTTCCGGGCTGGGACAGAGAAAAGGGGCAAAACCGCATCCTGCTCCATTTCGGTGCGGTAGATCAGTCCTGTGAAGTTCGGATTAACGGACATAAGGTGAAACGTCATACGGGAGGATATCTTCCGTTTGAAGTGGATATTTCCAGATACGCGCAGGAAAGCGCAAATGAACTTATAGTAGCTGTCAAAGACTTGAGTGATACTTCCTACCATTCGAAGGGAAAACAGAAACTTAATGCAGGCGGCATGTTTTATACCGCCCAGAGCGGCATCTGGCAGACCGTATGGCTGGAAAAAGTGCCGGAAACCTACATAAAAGAAATAAAAACAGTTCCGGATATCGAGAAAAAGATTATCAGGATCAAAGTAAGTTCCAGTTATAGTACAGATAAAAAGAATGTGGATAAACTTTCCAGAAATTTTCCGATAGAAATAAAAATACGAAAACCAGGACTTTATCCAGATCCGGTAGTGAAACCGTCACAGATTTCTACAGAGGATATGCTGGAAACAGCAGTACAGGCTGTAAGTGACAAATGGATCGAGATCCCGATTGAGTCCATTTCTCTGTGGAACTGTGAAACTCCGTATCTTTATTATTTTGAAGTAAAGTTGGGAGACGACAGAGCCATCAGCTATTTCGCCATGCGGAAGTTTTCTCTGGAAACGAAAGTTCATGAGGAATTCCCGCGGATCTGTCTTAACGGCGAAGTACAATTCCAGAATGGAGTGCTCGACCAGGGATACTGGCCGGAGAGTCTGTACACGCCGCCATCTGATGCAGCGATGATCTTTGACATCCAGGAAATGAAAAAGACCGGCTTCAACATGGTGCGGAAGCATCTCAAGATCGAGCCGCAGAGATGGTATTATCACTGCGACAGACTTGGAATCGTAGTCTGGCAGGATATGGTCAATGGTGGAAGTTACTATAAACACTGGTTTGTAACTTACGGTGCGACTCTGCTTTCCTGGCTTCGGATCCCAATGCGTGACGTTTATCCGAGACTGCTTTCCAGAGAAGCAAAAGCCGGCCGCCTGGAATTTATCTGGGAAATGAAAGAGACGATCCGGCTTCTTGGAAATCATCCCAGCATTGCGGCATGGGTGATCTTCAACGAAGGCTGGGGACAGTTTCAGACAGAGGATATGACCAGGATCGTCCGCAGACTTGATCCGAACCGGCTGATCGATCAGGCAAGTGGATGGTTTGACCAGGGAGGCGGAGATTTTTCCAGCCTGCATAACTATTTCTTCAAACTGTTCATCCGCCCGGAACGAGAGAGGGCTTCCGTTCTTTCAGAATTTGGCGGTTACAGCTATCGGGAACCAGGTCACTGTGCAAAAGAAAAACTATACGGCTATGGAATCTGCAAAAACAAAAAAGATCTCGAGAAGCGTTTCCTCGAAAGATGGAGTGGTGTGCGAAATCTGATCCCACAGGGATTAAGTGCCAGTATCTACACACAGTGGACAGATGTGGAAGAAGAGGTCAACGGTGTTTTTACTTATGATCGTGAAGTGCGAAAGATCGAGCCTTTTCAATAAAGAATAAAAAATCAGCTACCGGACGCTGAGCTTCCGGTAGCTGACAGTAAAGTAGATGATCTCTGCGATTGATGTGATGATCCATGAAAACAGATACAGAAGAAACAGTGCCGGGATGGTGTGAACCCAGGCAAAGATCGTGTAGATCCATATGATACGGAAGACGCAGGAACCCATGATGATAATGATCGTCGGGATGATGGTCTTTCCGATCCCACGGGATGCGGCGATCGTACAGTCCATAAAAGAGGACACACAGTAAGAAAACGCCATGATCTTGATCCGCTGCATGCCGGCATCGATAACGGCAGCATCCGTGGCAAACAGCGACAGGAACTGATGACCAAAGAGAAAGAGGAGCAGTCCAAGGATCAGTCCTATACTGAAGGAATAAAACAGGCTGATAAAGTAGCTCTTCAGAACTCTTTTTTTGTTTCCTGCACCGTAGTTCTGGCTCATAAAACTGGAACATGCGATATAAAAAGCATACATGACATTATAAATGATCGTGTCCGCATTGGTAGCCGCCGCATTTCCGGAGACCATATAGGTATCAAAGGAATTGACACCGCTCTGCACGAACAGGTTTGCGATCGCAAAGATCGCATTCTGGATACCTGCCGGGACCCCGATCATCAGGATGGCAATGCTGGTGTCCTTGTGCAGTCTGACTTTTTTCAGTGAAACATGGCATTCATCCCTGCGGCGAAGCAGATGCGTCATGATCAGAGCGGCAGAAGCATACTGTGCGATCGCAGTAGCTGTGGCAACACCCGCGGCTGCCATATGTAATACGATGACAAAAAACAGGTTCAAAATAACATTCAGAACACCGGCTGCAGCCAGATAATAAAGCGGGCGTTTCGTATCTCCGCGGGCACTTAACACTCCATTACCATAGTTGTAAACACCCATCGCAGGAAGACCGACCGCGTAAATCTTCAGGTAAAGGGAAGCCTGCCCGATCAGATCATCCTTGGTGTTCAAAAGTTTAAGCATCCCGCCGGAAAAGAAGAAGCACACAGCACCGACCAGCAGTCCCATCAGTGCACAGAGGAGCAGAGCTGAATGAATGGTGTCCTCAGTGACCTGTCGGTCCCCGGAGCCAAGTGCGTGGGCGACCCGGACATTAACACCGCTGCCCATACCGATCAGAAATCCCACAAACAATGTTACCAGCAGCGTCGTAGAACCGACCGCTCCAAGTGCCTTATAATCTGCGAACCGACCAACAACAGCAACGTCGCTTAAGTTAAAGATAACTTCCAGAAGCTGAGAGCACATCAGCGGAATACTGAACAGAAAAATATTTCTCCACAAAGAGCCCGTCGTCATCGTGATCGAACGGGCCGTTTTCTTTGAATTTTTACACATAACATAAACCTCGATATTGATTGATTTTCTCACCTGTCTTTAAGATACGACAGGATTCGAGGATTGTAAAGAGGATATACAAAAAAAGTCAGGAAGATAAAAAAACTTTATTTTTGTGAAAATTTATTCCTTATTTTTCCTGCGATATTCACCGGGAGTCATCCCGTAAGTTTTCTTGAAAGTACGCATGAAATGTTCCGGGCTTTCATATCCGACAAGTTCACAGATCGCAGGGTTGCTCAGGGAAGTTTCCCGCAGTGCACGGCACGCCTGATTCAGCTTGATATCCCGGATGATCTGAAGAAAAGTTTTTCCGGTACTTTCTTTGATCAGGGTACTGAAATGGGAAATACTGTAACCAAAATGGCTGGCTGTCTCGCTCAGCGTAACTGTCTGGTAATGCTGGTTCAGATAGTTCAGGATCTCTGTGACAGAATTTCCGGCAGTATCCTTTGTAAGTATGGATTCGATATCGTTCTCGTGATAACGAAGCAGCATCGCCCAGAACATGACCAGCATGGAGTTGAGAAAGGTATAGCTGTATTTCTCGTGGCCGAGATACTCAATATAGAGATTTTCCAGCATATCTCGGATCCGTACATCATCTCCACTATGGAAGATCAGATAATTTCCCTCCGTCTTGCGGTACAGCACATGTGCAAAAAACTGCGCCAGGGCACTGTCAGCCGTCAGTGACTGGAAGAAAGTAGACTGAAACGTCGTACCGCGCACCAGGATATTAAAAGCCGTGCTGTCATCAAAGATCCCGACACTGTGCGTGGTATTCGGCGGGATGATGCAGATATCACCCGTATGCAGCGTGTGCCGTATCTCCTGGATCGTAGTATCAGCAGTGCCGTCATACACACAGAGGATCTCAAAAAATTCATGCTTATGAGAAAAAACAGGCGTGTAGCGGTAGTGCTTGTAAAGCATGATATTCTCGACCGTATCCTGAAAGAAATCTTTTTCTTCCATATAAGGAGACCAGGATCCGCTCAGAAGTTCAGGAACATACAGGTGATGTTCCAAAATAAAGTTTCGATCCAGATTGAGGCAGTAGTCCTGAAATGTCTCAGAATCCTTCTTTTTTTGTAAATAAAGTTTTTTATAAAAGGCTTCATCTTCATTGTAAGAAAAGATGTATTTCCGAAATTCTTCTCTGGTAAGTTTCATATAGAACCTCTCCCTTATTATGTAATAAAAGTATAGCGCATATCTATCGAAAAAAACATCACTGTTTTACAGAAAAAAAGACAATTGGAAAATACAGCAGAAAAAGGTAAAGTGATATATAGAAAAAATTGGAGGAAAAAGCAGAATGCCAGCAGTAAGTATTGATTTAAATATGGTTCGAGTAACCAATGATGATTTTGTAAAAAAAGCAGAAGCGTGTACACCGGAACTTATCAAGACAGTAGTCCGTCCGGTTTCTATCGTAGATATCGTAAAGATAGAGGAGGTTTTTCCGCAAGTTTCGAAAAAAGATGACATCGAAAATCTTTCCACCTATCATATGGCAAAAGGCGACAGGATCTGCCTGGATTTCGGAGATCATCAGGTGGGATATGTCACTCTGAAACTGAATTCTGTGGGAAGCCCGCAGGATGCACCGGCATTTTTCAGACTGAAATTTGGTGAGATCGCAAAAGAGATGACTGAGGATTCTGCAGATTATGATGGGTGGATCAGCCGTGGCTGGATCCAGGAAGAATTCATCCATATCGATGTCCTTCCGGCAGAACTGAAACTTCCAAGAAGATACGCATTCCGTTATATGGAGATCGAGGCAATCGATACCTCACTGAAATGGCAGATGGTAGTGGAAGATGTATACTGCACCAGTGTTTCTTCTGTCCGCATGGAAGATGTGAAACCGGTAGAGAGTGATGACGAAATGATCCGTAAATTGGACAAAGTCAGCCTTCGTACCCTGCACAACTGTATGCAGTCCGTTTTTGAGGACGGACCGAAGAGAGACCGCCGTCTGTGGCTCGGAGACCTGAGACTTCAGGCACTTGCAAACTACGAAACATTCCACAACATGGATCTGGTAAAAAGATGCCTGTACCTGTTCGCAGGACAGACAAAAGACAACGGTCAGGTAAGTGCCTGCCTGTTTACAGAGCCAAAATTTATCGTAGATGATACCTTCCTTCTGGACTATTCCATGTTTTTCGGCGCAACACTTCTGGACTACTATGAGGCATCCGGCGACAGAGAAACTCTGGAAGATTTAAGCAAATGTGCATACCGCCAGATGGAGATCGCCGGAGAGCAGTTTGATGAGAAACATCTGATGAAAAATGGCGAAGGTTTCTGGGGCTTCATCGACTGGACGGAAGGACTGAACAAACAGACTGCAATGCAGGGTGTTTACATCTACTGTGCAAAAAAAGTACAGAAGATCGCAGAGATCCTTGGAGATACAGCAAAAGCAGAAGAACTTGCAAAAGAAGCAGAAGAAAAGACTGCAGCAGTCAGAAAATATCTTCTGGATGAGAAAACAGGCCTGTTCGTAAGTGGCGAGGAAAAACAGATCAACTACGCAAGCCAGGTATGGCTGATCCTTGCAGGTGCAGTCAGCATCGAAGAGGGCAGTGAAATGCTCGATAAGCTGGATGAGCTGAAACCGGAAAAAGGAATGGTCTCTCCGTACATGAACCATCATTATGTGGAAGCGCTTCTGATGTGCGGCAAAAAAGATCAGGCAATGGAATACATGAAATATTACTGGGGCGGCATGATCAGCCACGGTGCAGATACCTTCTGGGAACTCTACAATCCGGAAAACCCGGCAGAATCCCCATATGGAAGCAGCATTGTAAACAGCTACTGCCACGCATGGAGCTGCACACCGACTTATCTTCTCAGAAAGTACTTTAACTAAATAAACAATAAGCAGGGCGGGTCGGAAGATCCGCCTGAATAAAAGCGTGAAAAAGGAGTCAGATTATGGTAAAATTAACAGTAAAGATCGTATCTATGCAGGACGCAGATAAATTTAACAAACTTTGCAGTAAATTTGACTGTGATATGGATCTGCAGAGCGGTAAATATTATGTAGATGCAAAATCCATCATGGGAATTTTCAGCCTGGACTTAAGCAAGCCGCTGATCCTGAATGCAGGTACGGAGGATGAGCAGAAAATAAAAGAAACATTTGCAGATTTTATCGGAGAGGAATAAGGAATAATCATGACACGAATTTTGAAAGAGAGAGCATTTTCCGGCACCACAGATCCGAAAGTTCAGCCATGGGAGACAGAACACCGCAAGGTTGCACGCCGTGCGGCAGCAGAAGGAATCGTCCTTCTTAAGAACAAAGACAATCTTCTTCCCCTGAAAGCTGGAAGCAACGTTGCACTTTATGGCGCAGGCGCAGGAAGAACCATCAAAGGAGGAACAGGTTCCGGAGATGTCAATGAACGTGAAAATGTTTCCGTTTTCCAGGGAATCAAAAACGCCGGATTTCAGGTGACAACAGAAGACTGGATCGCAAGTTACGACAAGATCTACGAGAATGCACGCCAGGAATGGAAGAGAAGTATCCTTTCAAAAACGGGTGAAGGCGCGGACACCATGGATTTCTTTTCGGTATACAGCACCACTCCATTCAAAATGCCAGCCGGAGATCAGGTACAGAAACCAGCTGAGGACGCAGATACGGAAACAGCAATCTATGTTCTGAGCCGGATCGCAGGAGAAGGTTCCGACCGTACTGCTGACAAGGGCGATTATTATCTGAACGACGACGAATATCAGATACTTGCAGACATCTGTGCATATTACAAAAATGTCATTGTTCTGATCAATGCAGGCGCACAGGTGGATCTTTCCTTCATGGATGAATTCGAGAACATCAAAGCACTTCTGGTGATCGTACAGCCTGGCATGGAAGGCGGAAATGCAGTTGCCGACATCATTTCCGGCAAGGTAAATCCATCCGGCAAACTTGCAGATACCTGGGCATATGAATATGAGGATTATCCGAATTCTGAGAAGTTTTCACATAACAATGGAAATGTAGAGACTGAGCTTTACGAAGAAGGAATTTATGTAGGATACCGTTATTTCGATACCTTTGAAGTTCCGGTCCGCTATGGCTTCGGATATGGACTTTCCTATACAGACTTTGAGATAAGCAACTACCGTCTGGTAAAAATATCCGCTGAAAAGATCAGCATTTCAGCATCTGTAAAGAACACAGGCAAAGTGTCTGGCAAAGAAGTCGTACAGGTCTATGCATCCCTGCCGGGAGGCACTCTGGAAAAAGAAGCACACCGTCTGGCAGCTTACGCCAAGACTGCCGAACTGAAACCTGGCGAAACAGAAGAAGTCACCATGGAAGTGACAGTAGATGCACTGACTTCCTACGATGAAGAGAGCGCAGCATGGATCCTGGAAAAAGGCTTCTACGGCATCTGGATCGGAAACAGCCTTGCCAGTGCGAAACTCTGTGGAGGCATGAAACTGGATGCCACAGTGACGAAACGTCAGGTCAAAAACCTCTTCCCATTGAAACAGGATCTGGAAGAAATCGTACAGGAACCATCCAGAACAGCAAAACGCACAGAAACAGCAGAGAAACTTGCCGGAGAGCAGGCGATGACCGTTCTGGAACTTCATGCGGCAGACATTACGACAGAGACTGTAGAATATAAGAAAAATGCCGACCTCTATGAGAGAGAGGCGATGGATTTTGTAAATACCCTGACAGAAGAAGAACTGATCGATCTGGCAGCCGGAGACCCGGGCAAAGCACAGGGGGGAAACCTTGGGGCAGCAGGCATTTCTGTTCCGGGTTCTGCAGGAGAGACACACCGCTGTGCTGTAGATAAAGGACTTGCAAGCATCGTCCTTGCAGACGGACCGGCAGGACTTCGACTGATGAAATATTATCATGTCAATGAAGGCAGCATTGTCAGCATGCCGTTCGAATTCAGTCTGGAAGGTGGATTATTCTATGATGATTCCAGAGAACTTCCGGGGGAAAGATATTATCAGTACTGTACAGCGATTCCGGTAGGAACTCTGCTTGCACAGACCTGGAACCAGGAGCTGATCCGCGAAGTCGGAGCAATGATCGGAACCGAGATGGAGCACTTCGGCGTGACACTCTGGCTGGCACCGGGAATGAACATCCACAGAAATCCGCTCTGTGGAAGAAACTTCGAGTACTACTCAGAGGATCCATATGTATCCGGAACGATCGCAGCAGCTATGACAGAGGGCGTGCAGTCCAATTATGGATGTGGAACAACGATCAAACATTTTGCATGCAACAATCAGGAAGACAACCGTATGGGATCAGACAGCGTTGTATCTGAGCGTGCACTTCGCGAGGTTTATCTGAAAGGATTCGAGATCGCGATCAGACAGGCACAGCCGATGTCCATCATGACCAGCTACAACCTGATCAATGGTGTTCATGCAGCAAACAACTATGATCTCTGCACAGAGTCCGCAAGAAATGAATGGGGATTCAAAGGTGCGATCATGACAGACTGGACGACTACAGAACAGGGAGATAACTGTACAGCATCCGGCTGCATGAGAGCAGGAAACGACCTGGTAATGCCGGGCTGCTTCGGAGATCACGATAATATGCACAAAGAACTGGCAGAGGGAACTCTTAAGATCGAAGACCTGAAAGCGTGTATCGCACGACTGGTGAGTGTGATCTGGAAATCTAACCAGTATCTTCAGTAAAAAATAAATGAGATAGAAACGGGACAGCAGTAGTGAAAGCTATATGTTGTCCTGTTTTTGTGCATATTTTTGGTTTACAAGATGGCAAGTTCAGTATATGATAGAGAATCAGTGAACGAAATACAAATGGAGAAATCATGGACGACAGAAATTATACAGATCTGTATGCAACACTACAGAAAGAAACGACAATACTGACGGCGCAGATCCGTGCCCTCTACCGGGAACTGGATCGGAAATTTCATCTTCGCGGAGCCCAGATCCCGATCACTTTTGGATTTGAAACAGACACTCTGGGTTCCTATACAAGAGCAGGGCATCATGAAAAAGAACACTTTCATTTTTCCCTTCTCTTCGTAGGATACGGGGTAAAAAATCCTCTTACAAAAGAAGAACGGATGGATCTCTACAGACACGAATATGCCCACTACATGGAACATCATATCACGATCCCACGTGAATATCAGTGGCAGCCAGGACTTCACGGAAGCGCGTGGAAATACTGCTGTTCTCTGGTAGGGGCCGCGCCGACACCTTACTACAAGGCAGGGGAAGCCCTGATGAAACATGACTACGAAAAGAAACTCAAAAGTCCGATCCACGACAAGACTGTGGCAATCCGTGACACATATAGGAGGCAGCAGGAGCACAAAAACAGTCAGGCAAGTATCGTGAAATATGAGGTGGGAGAAGTGATCTGTCATCCGAAATTCGGAGAAGGATGCATTGAAGAAATCGAACAGGGAACAGGTTCTGTGACTCTTCATATCCGATTTGGAGAAGAACTCAAAGTCATTGATCAGAAATGGCTTCTCAGAACAAAATACCGGAAAAAAGAATAGAAAAATATAAAATTTCACAGATGGTTTCTGATGCATCATGTTATAATGAAAGAAAAAATTATGTGAATGATGAAATGAGAAAAAGATATGAGTCGTTTAATTTTTCATATAGATGTAAACAGTGCATTCCTCTCATGGGAATCGACACGGAGAGTAAAAGAAGGTCTTCCGGATCTGAGAGATATTCCGGCGTGTATCGGAGGCGACCCGAAGAAGCGTACGGGAATCGTAGTAGCGAAATCAATTCCGGCAAAGAAATACGGGATCCAGACAGGAGAACCGATGGCTATGGCACTTCGGAAATGCCCGGATCTCGTGATCGTACAGAGTGATTTTGAGCTCTATGTGAAATGCTCCAGAGCGTTCAAAGAAATCTGCGCTTCGTATACACCGATTATGGAATCCTTTTCCATCGATGAAGTTTTTCTCGATATGACAGGAATGTCCCTGCTTTATCCGGACCCGATCGCAGCCGCCCATGAGATCAAAGACAGGATACACAGAGAACTGGGATTCACCGTAAATGTAGGCGTATCTACCAACAAACTGCTGGCAAAGATGGCATCCGATTTTGAAAAACCAGACAAAGTCCACATCCTTTTTCCAGATGAGATCGAGACAAAAATGTGGCCGCTTCCCATCCGAAACCTGCTCTTTCTTGGGAAAGCATCTGAGAAGAAACTGAACGAAATCGGCATCCATACAATCGGTGATCTTGCCCGTGCAAAAGAGACTGATATCCAGGCATTACTGGGCAGCAAAAACGGACACCAGCTCCACCAGTATGCCCTCGGAAACGATGATTCTCCGGTCAAAGAACAGGCAGACGAAGCAAAAGGATTCAGCGCAGAAACCACCTTTAATGAAGATATTATCTCGCTGGAACAGGTCTTCCCGATCCTTCTGGAACAGTGCGATATAGTAGCCACAAGAATGCGCAGGCAGCAGAAAAAATGCCTGTCCGTAGCCGTCACATTCCGTACCCTGGACTTCAAAAAGAAATCCCACCAGGCAACCTTCCAGAATGCAACAGATGTGACAGACGAGATATACAAACAGGCCAAAAAACTCTTCCGCGAATTCTGGAAAGGCGAACCCCTCCGGCTGATTGGAGTAGCACTCACGAACCTTTCCGACGACGAATACGAACAGTTATCCTTATTTGAAAACACCGAAAACAAAGAACGCCACCGGAAACTGGACGCGGCACTCGATACGATCCGGCAGAAATACGGCAACGACAAGATCACCCGCGCGAGCATCATGAACAGCAACTCCGGCATCGCGCGAAAAGCCCGCGCACAGATGCAGAATGAACTCGAAACAAAACGCGGCAGATAAGCGAAGAAAGGCACAGACGACAATGGAAATATTTGACATCATAGACGAAAAAGGAAATCCCACAGGCAAGACAGTAACCCGCGAGAAAGCACACACAGACGGCATCCCTCACCGAACCGCTCACATCTGGATCATCCGCCAAAAAGATGGAAGAACCGAAGTTTTACTCCAGAAACGCTCCAAGAACAAAGACTCCTTCCCCGGCAAATTCGACACCTCCTCCGCAGGTCACATCCAGGCCGGAGATGAGCCCCTGGAGTCCGCACTCCGCGAACTCCACGAAGAACTCGGCATCCAGGGCACTCCAGTCCAGCTCCAATTCGCCGGAACCTTCCCCATCTCCTTCGCCAAAGAATTCCACGGCAAACTGTTCCGCGACGAAGAACTAGCCTTCGTCTACATCTACAGCCAGCCGGTAGACATCAATGACCTTGTTTTACAGAAAGAAGAAGTAGAATCTGTAGAATGGTTCGACCTCGAAGACACCTACAAAGAATGCCAGAAATGCAGAGACAAATTTTGCGTGCCGAGTGGCGGGTTTGAAGTGGTACGGAGATTGTTGAGAGAGAAGCAGGTGTAAAAAATGCAGATCAGTTTATTATTAATGGAAGAAATCATAAAGCTTTTTGTGATCATGTTTATGGGATATGCAGTTGTAAAAGCCGGACTTATGAAGTCATCGGAGAGCAAAAGCGTGTCCGTGATCATGGTTTATCTGGTCATCCCGTGCGTGATTCTGAATGCCTTTCAGGTAGAATACACACCCGATGTTCAGAAAGGCCTGCTTCTGGCATGCGCGGCAGCAGTTGCAGTACATATCCTGTTTCTGCTCCTCACCGCAATCCTGAAAAAGCCACTCCATTTAGACGTGATCGAACGCGCAACGATCATCTATTCAAACGCAGGAATCCTCGTAATCCCGCTGGTACAGGAATTACTTGGTCAGGAATACGTCATCTACTCCAGTGCCTACATTGCCGTCCAGCTCATCCTGATCTGGACTCACTGCAAAAATATGCTCTGCGAAGAAGATAAACTCGAGTGGAAAAAAGTACTTCTGAACGTAAACATCATCTCCATCATAGCCGGAGTAGTACTGTTCATCTTCCGAATCCAGCTCCCCTCCGGAGCCCAGGACGTCCTGAACATGATGAACAACATGATCGGTCCACTCGGCATGCTTTTGGCAGGAATGGTCATCGCAGAAGTCCCACTGAAAACTGTATTCACCAGAAAAAGAAGCTACCTTTCCGCCGCACTGCGCCTGTTCATTTACCCGGTGTTTGTTTTGGGATTGATGAAAGTAATCCAGACATTAGCCAGCATACAGGATTCTAAACAGATTCTTTTGACTGTCTACCTCGCCTCCATAACACCCGCCTGCGCAACCGTCACTTCCATGGCACAGCTCTATGATAAAGACGCGGCGTATTCCAGTTCGCTGTATGTATTAACGACACTGCTGTCGATCGCGACTATGCCGGTGATGGTGGGATTGTTTGAGATGGTGATGTGAGGAAATTGAATAATTGAGATTAGAGATTGAGACACTGACTGAGAGGTTGGTGTCTTTTGACATAAAAAAAGGTTGCAAAAGGCAACCTGTAATAATCGGGACGGGGAGGATTTGAACCTCCTAAGCGCGCTTGAACCAGTATTTTAAGGAGAATAGATAAATTGACCACCCCGTACGCGCCGTATACCACCAATTTATTGTTTGAACACATAGGCATCTCTCCCTTTAAAGCGATAACAATTTGTATTATCATTAAAAATAGAGTGATTATCTCCGCTGTGACTCCAAGACTCAGAAAGCCTAAAATACTGAGTTCTAACAAAATATAATAACAATAATACTGTATAATAAAATTGTTGGTATTGCAAGCACTTTTTAGGATATTGAAGAAATGAATAAACAATAATTGAGCCTGAATTACTTAGATGCTATAATTATTTGTAAGAACTGTTGCGAAGCAAAACAAATGAAGCATATTAGTAAGTGATATTCGATAAAAAATGTGTGGAAGTTATTCATTTGAAAAGCGAATTTTTGAGAAAATTACAATTAGATGAAGACCATGAAAGAGAATGTAAATCAGCAGAGGGCGATGTGTTCCGAATAGTTGTTCCGCTGGATGAAGAGTATTCATATGACTTTGGTCAGGATTCTGGACGGATAAATCGATCAAACCAATCCTTATTGACAGAAGAGGAACAAAGACTGCTGGATATGATAAAGGAATATCCAGATATGACAAATGCTCTTTTAGCGCAGACACTGGGATGGTCGGTAAGCAGGGTAAAATATTATGTACAGAAATTAAAGAAATCAGGAAAAATAAAAAGAAAAGGAACCAGCCGTAATGGAAGCTGGAAAATACTGTAAAATGATAACTACAGAGGAAATATCAAAAGTATATGAGTACGAACATCACAGACTCAATCATCAAAAAAATAAAAGACAATGAAACTGCGCTGGAAGAATTCGAAAAAGAAACTCAGTCAAACGAAGCAGAAGATACGAAGAACATCATCATGAATTTCCCAACCGTATACATCCACAACTGGCCGGAAACAGGCAAGTATGACGTATATGTCGGGGAATCCAACAATATCTTCGCCCGCACAAGACAACATTATCAAAACAAAATAAACCATAAAACCTGGCAGTACAGAATGCTGCAAAAAGACGCCACGCTTTATATCATCGGACACGAACATTTTAACAAATCTTTGACGCTGTACGTCGAAAACCGTCTGATGCATTATCTCATGAGCGTAGATAAAGTACGGCAGGTACACAATGGAAGAGGCAATCCACAAAAGAACTATTATCCACCAGAAGAATTTGACACGATTTCCCCAAAAATATGGACAGAACTCCATGAATCAGACACAGAACTGTTTCCAGATGAAAATATCGTTAAAGATTCCGCCATTTACAAAGCTTCTCCATTGCACAAATTAACAGATGAGCAGGAAAAAGCCAAAATACAGATCCTGGATCGTATCGCACAGGCACGAAAACAGAATGGAAAACAGATCATATTCATAGATGGCGAGGCCGGCACCGGCAAGACTGTTTTGAACAGCAGCATTTTTTATGATTCCAGTGATAAATCCTGCATGAAGCGTCCTCTATATTTACCAGAAGATGGATATAATTCATGGCGTAGGTGTCAATATTTTGAGTTAGATAAAGAAATCAGTCATTACGATGAGAAAAAAGAACAGTATGAGCATGTAGCCATGTGGAGAAAAAGAATACAGGAGGAACAAATACGAAAGAAGAAAACGGAAGAAGCGAAGAAAAAAGTAATCAAAGGAACAGAAAAGAAAAATGTAAAAGCGGAACTTCTGATTAGGACAATGCTTAATGGATATCTGTTTTATGTGGTTGAAACGTTTCCGAAAGACAAGAAGAAAAGAATTCAAACAGAAATAATTACAATTACTAAGCCTGGCGGCGCAAAGAAATTGATTACAATAGGACGTGATTCACGGGAAAAGAAAATATATATTAGCAGTAGAGCATATAGGAATGATATGATTGAAAAGGTGTATCAGGTTTTGAATACAAAATAGTAATATTGAAGTTATGGGCGATTTCTTTGAAGGAATTCGGAACTGGAAGTGAATCGAATTTTTTCAGATTCCAAGAAGAAGTTTTTGTGCGGGTTAGAATCCGGGATTATCAAAAAGGAGTGATTTTATGGATACAGCAATCGAAAGTGCATTAAAAGATTTAGACAATGTATTCCCGGCAGGAGAAGACGGTTTCTATTACCAGGGGCAGGAACTGGCAGGTAAGGAATGCAAAGAAGTGCCCGCATTTCAGGAAATTGATACATTACATAAATTGTATGCAGTTTTAAGACAATCCTGGGAAGTGGAAACTGCATATAGATCTTGTCAGGGTGAATGGGTTCCGACAGATCCGTCTTATGGACAATGTGCAATCACAGCAATGTTGGTGTATGATATGTTTGGCGGAAGTATTCGTCGAATTAGAGTAGAGGGTGGAGGAACGCATTATTTCAATAAAATTGATGGACATTATGTGGACCTTACCCGTGAGCAGTTTGATCTGTACCATATTCCAGTAAAATATGAACCAAATGAAAAGATGAACAGAGAGTATTGTGGAAAAAATCCAGATACAAAAGCCAGGTATCATCAACTGCAAAGAAATATGATTAAATTTTTACGGGATAAGAATTCTGGAGATATCGCAGGATTATAGATAAGCTAAAATAGCAGCTCTACCTCAATGCTATGAAATGTAGAAACAATCTAACAAAATCCCCGGAATCGCTGGTCATGTAAGCGGATAAGGTGTATACTAAAAAAGTTACACTTGTTTATTAAATTTATGGATGAGGGGAAATATGAAAATACAAAAAAGACTATGGATTGCATTGGTTACTTTCGGATTGTTTGCCATTGTTTTTTCCACATGGATATATAATCAGAGTACATCGAGAGAGAAGTTGTCTTTTGACGGTACTGTGACATTTGAAGCAACGCAGGAAGTGGAGGGCGAGGTCAAGACAGAGAACATGGTTTTGCCGGAGAAGTTTAATGGACAACGGTCGCTTTTGTTTAAAACGACGCATACAGCTGTGGAGGTTCTTCTTGACGGTGAAGAAATTTACCAGTATGGCAGAGATGAAAATGTACCTAAATTTCTGAAATCACCGGGTTCCTGCTGGCATATTGTGGATCTTCCAGAGAATAGTGCAGGGAAAAAACTGGAGGTACGGATACTTCCGGTATATTCGAAATACTATGGAAATGAGTTTTCACTTTCTTTTGGAACGAGGGGCGATTGTATCCTGAGAATTCTGAAAGACAGTTTCGGGATATCGCTTATCAGCTGTGGGATTTTGTTTTCTGGGACAGTCAGTCTGATTTTGTACTTTTCGAGTATGAGAAAAAAGAACAGAGCAAAATCAGTGGGCAAAAATGAGATTTTATTGAATCTTGGAATCTTTTCTTTGCTGATTGCGATATGGTCATTGCAGCAGTGTGGATTTATGCAGCTTCTGATCCCGGATGGAAGAACTCTTTATTTTGTGGATCTTTTTTCCTTTTTGCTATTTCCGGTGCCATTTACTTTTCTTTTATATGATATCTGCAAAAGCAAGTATCGTAAAGGCGCGTTATACCTGGCAATTTTGTTCCTGCTGAATATGGCAGTACAGGTCATACTTCAGTGTGCAGGAATCATAGATATTTTCCTTATGCTTCCGATGACGCATATATTAATGCTGGTTACAGTTGTCTATACATTGATGCTGATTCATTATGAGGCAGAAAAAATAGAAAATGAAGCAGCACGGGAGTTTAAGTATCCATTGTATATCATAATGGTATCTGGTGCGGCAGAACTTGCTTTGTATTATATCAGAAATTTTGAAACTACGTCCATATTCCTTCCGCTTGGAACCATGGGATTTATTGTTTCGCTGATCTGGATACAGGTATACAGATATTATGACCAGTATGTTCAGAAACAGAAAATTGCATATCTGCAGAAGATGGCAAATATGGATATGCTGACGGAAGCGATGAACAGAAATGCCTACGAAAACATGATCAAATATCTGGATGAGCAGGAAATTGAGCTGCGGACGACAGGTGTTGTATTACTTGATGTAGATAATCTGAAAGAGATCAATGACAATTTCGGACATGAAAAGGGAGACGAAGCACTGAAGCTTTGCTACCAGTGTATCCGGCGTGCGTTCAAAAATGAAAAAAACTGTTTTCGTATTGGCGGTGATGAGTTTGCATATGTGTATCATAGTGAGGAAAAGGAACAGATTCCTGGCTGCATAAATGTACTGGAACGGACTCTGAAAGAAACGTCACGTGATCTTAGTTATCCGTTGAGTATTTCAACAGGATATGCATATTATATTCCGGATACAGATATTGATTTTAAGGACATAGTAAGACGAAGTGATACGATGCTGTATCGCCAGAAACGCAGGAAAAAAGTTGCAAAGACAACGGGGACGGAAAATACATTTTCCTATATGGAAAAACATCCTGCAGAAGATATTATTGATGAAGTGATCCTCCACGAGAAAAAATATCAGGATATGCCGTTGGATGAGCTTTGCAGTATGATTGATCTTATCAGTCCTACCACCGATAATTATCCGTATGTTATAGATTTCAGGACAGATTATTATTATATTGCGCCACAGGCACTGGAGCGATTCTGTATTCCGAAAAATGCTTTTCACAAGGTAATGGAGTATCACAGAGATTTTGTCTATGGGCCTGATTATGCAAAGCTGAAAGCAGAATTTGATGATCTGCTAAGTACAGAGCGCTGTACTCACAATATGGAGTATCGCTGGATGGATCTGAAAAAAAGGCCTGTCTGGATCAAATGCAAGGGACATTTGATACGCGATGCCAAAATGAAGCCTCTTTATATGATTGGCTGCATCAATGAGATTGGTGGAAAACAAAAAGCGGACAATGTCAGCGGGTTTTTGGGTGAAACTGGTTTCCGTGAATACATAAGTAATCCGGTTCCGACCTGGAAGAAGGGATATCTGTTGCGTGTTGGAATTGATCATTTTAAAGAAATTAATGAGAAATTCAGTATGGAATATGGAGACTTTATACTGAGAGAAACAGCGGCATGTATTTCTTCGTGTATGTCAGAAAAACAAAGAGTATATAAACTGATGGCAGATGAATTTTTAATTCTGGATGTTTCCTCGGATGATACAAAAGAGGCAGGAAAACTTTTTATAAAGATCAGGGAGTCCATCGATCAGTTTGTTGAAGAAAATGATTTTGAGGTAATGTATACAATTTCAGGAGGAAGTCTGGCTCTGCACAGTTCTGAGAATATTGAATATTCAAAAGTTATGAAGCTGACAGATTTTTCATTGAATGAGGCAAAGAAGCGCGGAAGAAATCGTTGTTATATATTTGATGAAAAAGACTATAGTCGGTTTATTCGAAAAGGAGAAATTACACAGGAACTCAGAGAGGCGACAAGAAATGGATTCCAGGGATTTGTGGCATTTTACCAGCCAGTGATCGAAGCTAAAAGTGGCAGGCTCGGTGGAGCTGAATCATTGATGCGTTTTTCTTCTTCAAAGTTTGGAATGGTATCTCCAGTAGAATTTATTCCAATTTTGGAGGAGACAGGCCTGATCATTCCGGTAGGACGCTGGATGATGAAAGAAGCAATGGAAAAATGTAGTCAGATCAGAAAAGTGATTCCTGGATTTAAAGTCAATATAAATATTTCCCAGGTACAGGTATCAAAGTCAGATGTGATCATAGATATTGCAGACGAGATGGAAAAAGCAGGACTTTCACCGGAAGCAATGAACATTGAACTGACGGAAAGTGATCTGCTGGAGGGAGATATTAATACGCAGCATTTCCTAAAGGAATTAAAGCGTATGGGAATTAAACTGGCACTGGATGATTTTGGAACCGGCTATTCTAATTTCCATTATCTCAGTGAACTTGATCCGGAGATTATCAAAATTGACCGTTCTTTTACATCGAGTGCTGTGGCAGATGAAAAAGAGTATTATCTGCTGAAACAGTTCTGCAGGATGATCCATAATCTTGGCTTGAAGATTTGTATTGAAGGTGTTGAAAACCAGGAAGAATGGGCAAAGATCCAGAAGCTTGAACCAGATTTCGGACAGGGATTTTTCTGGGGAAGACCTTGTGGCTATGATGAGTTTGTAAGACAATTTATAGAGAAGAAATAAAAAATATCCGGTATAGAAACATAAGCGTTCTGTATCGGATATTTTTTTATGCATTACATATCGAGGCACTGATGCTGGTTAAATGCTAAGCAGGAAAAGTGCCAGAAAAATGATTCCCATTGCGATCCATTTGTTAAGTGATAAACGTTCCTTAAAAAAGATCATACCTGTAATAGTAACAAACACAATGGTACCGATGTTATATACAGGATATACGATGGTTGCCGGCATTTGTGAAAGTGACAGTAGCAGAAATCTGGCGGAAAAATAATTTGGTATACCGATAAGTGCTCCCCATCCGAGATCAGCGAAAGTAAAACGCTGCTTCTTGTAAGTCTTTATAATCAGGCTGCACAGGAATGCGAAGAGAAATGTACAAAGCAGGTACAGATCCTTCAGGGATGCAGAACCACATTTGTCGTAGACGTTTGCAAGAGAATCCGTGAAACCTCCGGCTGCTAACAGAATCAATAACAAAGAAAACTGGTAAGAAACATTTTGATTTTTGACTTCGTTCGGATTCTGATTAATGATAACGACGGAGATCAGTGCAAGACAGATACCGGCAATGGAGGTAAGGGTCAGGGTTTCATGAAAAACTACAACAGCCATAATGGTTGGTACGATAACGCCAAGTTTCATAAATGTTGTTGATAATACAATGCCGTTTCGGTTTATATTGACCTGAAGCAGAATAAAATTGACAAGGTACATAATTCCGCTGATGAGTCCCATGCCTATTGGAAAAATCACTCCTTCTGAAAATGCGGATGTGTTGACACGTAAGCCAAATAATATGGCTAATAAGATACAGGCAGCATAATTTGAGAGAAACATGGTCATATTGTTTTGGATGTGCTTGTCTGAAAGGCGCATTGTAATTGATACGAATGCACTGAAAATGATAGATAGTAATAAATAATACAATTTTTCCTCCCTGTGTGAAGGCAGATCCTGATGAGGATGATACCTTTTTATTTGTAAAATCAGAATTCAGTGTAACATATCAGGCGGTGGAGGGAAAGAAGTTTTTTGTGAATAGCTTTACTGTAAAAAGCTTCCATGCTATGATTATTTTTATAAAATCAGAAAAGAGGAAAAAATATGAAGATCGCAATCATCAATGGAAGTGCAAGAAAAGGAAATACTTTAACAGCAATTAATTCTTTTATCAAAGGGGCATCTGAAGGAAATGAGATTGAAGTCATTAATCCGGACAAACTGAATATCGCACCATGCAAAGGCTGCGGCGCCTGTCAATGTCATAAGGGCTGTGTGGACAAAGACGACACAAACCCGACCATCGACAAGGTCGCAGCAGCAGATATGATCCTTTTTGCAACACCGGTTTACTGGTGGGGAATCACAGCACAGATCAAACAGGTTATCGACAAATGCTATTGCCGTGGCATGCAGATGAAAGAGAAAAAAGTCGGTATTATTGTTATTGGCGGTGCTCCGGCAGGGGATAAACAGTATGATCTGATCAAGAGCCAGTTTGACTGCATAGCAGACTATCTGGCATGGGATGTTCTGTTTTATAAACCATACTCCGCAAATGGCAAAGATGAACTGGCGAAAGATATTGAGGCAATGAAAGAGTTTGAGATGTTAGGAAAAGCACTGGAGAAATAAGTGCTCAGAAGAGAGGGGATAGTGATGATAAGAGTTTTATTCGTTTGCCACGGCAGTGTTTAAGGGACGTGGCAAAATCCTTGATTTTATTGGGTTTCTTGGATGAAGATGTAGATTTTACACCTTATTTACACCTTTGGAAGATCGGATCGGTAATCAAGACATATGGAAACATTTGCGTTCGTCCGAGGAGGAGTGGACAGTATTTGTAAATGCTTTCGATAAGCTGATTCAAAATAATAATGGTGTGGTCAGTCTCGCAGCAATGAATCTTCCTGCGGATTGGAAAGAACATTTAAGTGTATAAATGCAGTGGAAGTGCATAAAATAATAAAGCAGACCTAACCAAGCATCTGGCTCAAACTGGTTAGGCTTTCGGCGGAGTGTTACGATAAGCACTTCGCCATTTTTATTTTGATGAAGAACATCCACCTTTTACATATGATTGCACAATTTGAACGTAAAAAGCCTCATGATCATGTGCGAAAATGAAAGTGAAACTTATTAGATGATATAATTGTTATATCGGCTAAAAAATAGCGCAGTGGGTAAAAAGAATGGCGTTTTTGCTGATGGCGTGATATACTAATTAGTAGATTGGTAGTTTTGGATATAGGTTATGATTTGTTATGGAGGATTGTAGATGAGATACCTTTTAGGAGAATAAGCGGGAATCCTCGGCAATTCAATTACCGAGATGAAAGCGCAGGATTGTGC